>Ga0206870_1070_pt1 | contig 27469 bp, 20 predicted proteins | sample Alteio_BWOrgCont_36_FD_152620 | JGI IMG/M metagenome (GOLD analysis project Ga0206870, IMG submission 152620) | Enriched cells from forest soil in Barre Woods Harvard Forest LTER site, Petersham, Massachusetts, United States -... | ecosystem: Environmental > Terrestrial > Soil > Temperate forest >... | reverse complement strand
GATGTCGCTGGCGCCGCGCTTCACGGCGTCGGTGAGAATCAGGTTGCAGAGCTTGATGATGGGCGCTTCTTCGGCGGCCTTTTCGAGGCTGGCCAGGTCCATTTCGGACTCTTCGGCGGCAAGCTCGAGGGCTTCGTCGTCACCGGCAAGATCCTTCATGACCTTGTCGAGCTCTTCGACGCTCTCGGCAGCGCCGTAGAACTTGTTAATGGCTTCGCTGATCGCGGTTTCGGACGCGACTACGGGCTCGACGTTGAAGCCCGTCATGAACTTGATATCGTCCATGGCGAAGACGTTTGTGGGGTCCGTCATCGCGATGGTGAGAGTGGAGCCCACGCGGGAGAGCGGCACGATCTGGTAGCGGACAGCCGTTTCCTGCGGAACCAACTTGATGACCGCCGGATCGACTTCGTAAAACTTCAAATTGATGGAAGGAACACCGTACTGACGGGAAAGAACAGCGGTGATGTCGTCGTCGCTGACAAGCCCGAGCTTGACCAGACAGGTGCCTAAGCGGCCACCATTCTTCTTCTGGTGCTCAAGGGCCTGCTTCAGCTGATCCGCAGAGATCAGACTGTCCTTGACCAGGATTTCGCCAAGCCGAGAAGACATAGGTATTTGGTGAAAGACGGACGTAGTACTAGGACCGCCCTAAAACGTCAGCCTAACACGCTCTGTCACTCGGCTAGCCCGCCTGCTGCGATACCCGTAGTGAATCTGCCAACACCGCTTTCAGACGCGTTTTGGCGTGCGAAAACGCCCCGCCTGTGAAAAGTGATGCGAGCCGGTGGGTGTGAGCGTCCAGGTGACATTTCGAGTCACTGGATAGTTCAATCGGGAAATTCGAGGGGGACTTCAGAGCTGTGCGACCAGAAAAGCTCTGGTCGCACAGAAAACGTCACTACGTGGACGAGAAAAGATTTCTGCGATCTACGTAGTTTACCTTACACAGTGACGGGATTAGGTTTATCGGCGTTTATCCCGAAATCGGCTATGGCCTTGTTAACGAGATCGGCCTGAACTTTCCCTTCGCGGGCCAATTCGTAGAGCGTGGCCACAGTAATGAAGCGCGAATCCACCTCAAAGAAGTCGCGGAGGGAGGCGCGGCCTTCGCTGCGGCCAAAACCGTCCGTACCGAGAGACGCGAGATGGCGCGGCATCCACTTGTCGATGAGGTTGGGAAGGGTTTTGAGGTAATCGGAGGCGGCGACCAGAACCCCCGGCGCGTCCGCGAGGCATTGCGTTACGTAGGGGACGCGGGGCTTCTCACCGGGATGGAGGTAGTTCCAGCGCTCCGTCTCGATGCCGTCGTAGTAGAGCGATTTATAGCTGGTGACGCTCCAAACGTCAGCGGCCACGTTGTACTTCTCCTGGAGGATTTCCTGGGCTTTGATAGCTTCCCGCAGGATCGCACCGCTTCCGAAGAGCTGGGCACGCAACTTGGCCTTTGGATTGGAGGCGGCGCGGAAGCGATACATTCCCTTCAAGATGCCCTCGCGCGAACCTTCGGGCATGGTTGGCATGGCATAGGGCTCGTTCATCACGGTGATGTAGTAGAAGACGTTCTCGCCCTTCTTGTACATGCGGTCGATACCGTCGTTGATGATAATGGCTAGTTCGTAGGCAAAGGCGGGGTCGTAGGCCTTGAGTGTCGGGACAGAAAGGGCAAGAACGTGGCTGTTGCCATCCTGATGCTGGAGACCCTCGCCCGAGAGAGTAGTGCGCCCCGCAGTACCGCCCAGCAGGAAGCCGCGGCAACGCGTGTCGGCGGCGGCCCAGATCAGATCTCCGATGCGCTGCAAGCCGAACATCGAGTAGTAGATGAAGAACGGAATCGTGTTGATGCCGTGGGTGGCGTAGGCGGAACCGGCGGCGATGAAGGAAGACATCGAACCCGCTTCGGTAATCCCCTCTTCGAGAATCTGCCCGTCTTTCGCTTCCTTGTAATAGAGAAGAGTGTGCATGTCGACCGGCTCATAGAGCTGGCCGCGGCTGCTATAGATTCCGAAATTGCGGAAGAGGGATTCCATACCGAAGGTGCGCGCTTCGTCGGGGACGATTGGCACCACAAGTTTGCCGATTTCGGGGTCGCGCAGCATTTTGCGGAGCATGGAGACGAAGGCCATGGTGGTGGAGACTTCGCGGCCTTCGCTACCGGTGTAGAACTCCTGGAAAAGCTCCTCGTGGTCGGCCACCAACGGCTTGGAGCGCACGCTGCGCTTGGGCACGTAACCGCCCAGTTCCTCGCGTCGCGCCTTCAAATACTTGAGCTCCGGGCTGTTTTCAGGCGGGCGGTAGAAGGGAGCGTCGGCAACTTGCGCATCTTTGATGGGAATCTGGAAGCGGCTGCGGAAATGGCGCAATTCGTCTTCATTGAGCTTCTTCTGCTGGTGGGTGACGTTCTTCCCTTCACCGCTCTCGCCGAGGCCGTAACCCTTGATGGTGCGCGCCAAGATGACGGTGGGGGAACCGCGATGCTCGGCTGCCGCTTTGTACGCCGCATAGACCTTGCGGGGATCGTGCCCACCCAGCTTTAGCGTGCGAAGCTGCTCGTCCGAATAGCCCTCGACCATCGCGAGCAGGCGCGGGTCCGAACCGAAAATGTGCTGGCGCACGTAGGCGCCGGATTCGACGCTGAGCTTCTGGGCTTCGCCATCGAGCAGGTTGCCCAGGCGGTTCATCAGGAGGCTATCGGTATCTTTCTCGAAGAGCGGATCCCAATCGGTGCCCCATAGGACTTTAATGACATTCCACCCTGCGCCGCGAAACGCCGCTTCGAGTTCCTGAACGATTCTTCCGTTGCCGCGCACGGGGCCATCGAGACGCTGCAAATTGCAATTGATCACGAAGATGAGATTGTCGAGCCCTTCGCGTGAGGCAAGCGTGATGGCACCGAGCGATTCGGGCTCGTCGGTTTCGCCATCGCCGAGGAAGGCCCAAACTTTCGCATCGGTGGCGGGCTTCAGGCCACGATTCTCGAGATAGCGATTGAAGCGAGCCTGGTAGATGGCCATGATGGGTCCCAGGCCCATCGAAACGGTGGGATTTTCCCAAAATTCAGGCATCAGCCAAGGATGGGGATAAGAGGAAAGCCCGCCGCCAGGCTTGAGTTCCCGGCGGAAATTCTCGAGCTTCTCGACCGAAAGCCGGCCTTCAAGAAAAGCGCGCGCGTAGACGCCGGGCGCGGCGTGCCCCTGGAAGTAGACGGAATCGCCCTCAAAACTCGAACTGCGGGCGCGGAAGAAGTGGTTGAATCCCACCTCGAAAAGCGTTGCGGCGGAGCCAAAGGTGGAAATGTGGCCGCCGATGTTGTGCTCGACGCGGTTGGCGCGAATCACCATGGCCAGCGCGTTCCAGCGCACCAGGCTCTTGATCCGGCGCTCCATTTCCTGGTCGCCGGGATAGGGAGGCTGATGGCTCAACGGAATCGTGTTCACATAGGGGGTGTTCGCGGTAAAAGGAACTTCCAGGCCAGCCGCCTGCGCGCGCTGGCGGATCTGCTGCAAGATCCTTTTCGCCAGTTGCGGGCCGCCCTCCTGGAGGACGGCGTCAAACGATTCGACCCATTCCCAGATCTCTTCAAGGTCGTTGATATCGGCCGAGGACGCCGAAGAAGGTGCATTCGATGCGATTGTAGCCATTTAGTCCCCTCTCAAATCGCCGGCCGAAGCGGGCGGACGGAAAAACTTCAAAAATACAAAATTTGGCGGTCACAAGAAATATAGCGCAAAGTTTCGTCGCGCAGTACCGCCGAATCGCGTTCGTGAGCCAATAAAAAATCGATCAGTTGGATCGTAAAAATCGTGGCGGGGAGCGACTTCACGCACTTGTTAGATGCGAGACATCGGCAGGGAGGTTACCGCGAAACGAACAATAGTTCCGCTCGTACATCCAGGCGGCATCTAGTACCCGTAGAGCCGGGCGGGGTTCTCGACGAGGATTGTTTTGCGCACGGCCGCATCGGGAGCCCATTCGGCGACCATGTTCAAGTCGCGGCCGTCATCAATTTGATAAAGCGGCGTAATTTGGTCCGGCTTGCGTCCGGGAATTTGCGCCGGATGGGGCCAGTCCGTGCCCCAGATAATGCGCTCGTGATTCGCCGCGATCAGCGCTTTGGCCAGCGGGGCAGCGTCGGGATAATCCGGAGCATTCTTTGAGCTGCGATAAGGCGCCGAAATCTTTACGTAGGCTTTGCCACTTTTCACGAGGCCCAAGAGCGTCGCGAATCCCGGTTGATTGAGTCCGAGATCTCCTTGCGCGCCTCCGAAGTGATCGAAAGAAATCGGCACCGGTAAGGCCATCACTTGCTCTTTCACCGATTCGATCACGGAGAGCCGCGTATACACTTCGATGTGCCAGCCGCGACGGTCCTTGGCTCTTGCGGCGGCTGCCTGCAGGCGCTGTCGCGCGAGGGCCGGGTCGGATTGTCCCGCAGTTTCCAGGTTGATGCGGATTCCTCGAATCCCTCCAGCGTGAAATTGATCGAGCATTGCGTTGGTGGTTTTCTCATCGACCACGGCGATTCCGCGCGCTCCGGGGCCAAGCTGCTTGATTGCATCGAGGGTACACGAATTGTCCGCGCCGTAGACGCTGGGCTGCACGATCACCACTCGCTCGGTGTGCAATTTCTTGTGCAGCGAACGCATCTCCGCAATGGAGGCTGTTTCAGGCGTGTAGACGCGCCCCGCGGCCCAGGGAAATTTCTCGGAATCGCCGAAGATGTGAGTGTGGCAATCGCAAGCCCCCTTGGGCACGTCGAAATTCACGAGCGTGCCCGGCTGCGACGCGCTGCTCCAAAGCGGGATCTTTGCGCCGGCAAGAAGCGAAGCACCCGCAGCACCCATGCCCATCAAAATTTCTCTGCGCGTCAGCATCGAGAAGCCCTCCTTTTCGCGCAAAATGGTACACCCAAGGCGAAAAAATTGTGACCTGCATCACCGCGATTCTTGGGCCGATTGTTTTAAAAAAGACGCGTCCATGTCTTGTTTTTTTGGGCTCTCTGCTGATAACATCCGCGGTTTCGACGACACAATATGCCTCAGGCAAACGCGCCCATGAAGAGTTTCTCTGGCCAAACAGCTCTTTGGATTTTGCTGCTCGCCGCGATTTCACTGGCAGTGATGGGATGCCAAGCCGGCGCGCGCACCGACGCCGCGAGCCGCGGCCGCGAGCTGTTTGCGACCTGCGCCGAGTGCCACGGAACGGCGGGCGAAGGTAATTCCACAATTGGCGCGCCGAATATCGCGGGGATGAGCGCGTGGTATGTCGAAACGGAACTGCACAAGTTCCGCGCGGGCATCCGCGGTGCCGAATTTGACGACACCGAAGGCATGCGGATGCGGCCGATGTCGCTCACTTTGGCCAACGACGACGATGTGAAAGCGGTGGCTGCATACGTAGCAAGCCTCCCGCCTGAGCCGCATGCGCCCATTCTCGGCGGCGATCCGCAACTGGGAAAGCGTCGCTATGCTTTATGCGCGGGTTGCCACGGCGCCAACGGCGCGGGCAACGAATCAGTGCACGCTCCGCGGCTGGGCGGCGTGGACGACTGGTATCTGGCCACCGAGCTCAAAAAATTTCACAACGGAGTTCGCGGCGCCGACCCGCGCGATACCGAAGGCAGCGCGATGGCGCCCATGACGCGCGCTCTCAACAACGACAAATTGATGCGTGATCTGGCCGCCTACGCCAGCACGCTGAAAGGATCCTGACCCTTGGAATCCGTGGCCCACGTCCCGGCGGAGCATCCGGCCCCTTCAGCCGACTCCACAGCTCGAGTGATTTTCATCGTAATTATCGTGACGGCAACGGCTTTCGTCGGTGCATCGTGGATCATTATCCGGTGATTGCAGTTCCAGTCGATTCCGGTAACGAAGGATAGTTCCCATGCTGCAGCGTTTTGCAACCAGCGGCTCGACATTCGCGCCACAAATCGACCACTTGATTCTCCTGATTGCGATTCTGGTCGGGTTCTGGTTTCTAGCCGCCGAGTTCGCCCTTTTCTGGTTGTGCTTCCGATTCCGCAGGCGCGAAGGACACTCCGCTCAGTACATCACGGGCGAAGAAAAGCACCTGAGCAAGTGGGTGACGTGGCCGCATTTTGCTGTGATCGTTTGCGACATTGTGATTCTCATCCCGGCCATCTTGGTGTGGGTGAACGTGAAGCAATCATCACCTCCGGCCGAACAGACAGTTCGAATCTTCAGCCAGCAGTGGGCGTGGAGCTTCCAGGAACCCGGTCCCGATGGAGCACTCGATACCGCTGACGACATTCGCACAGTTGGCGACCTTCACGTCAAGGTAAACGCGACCTACCATTTCGAGCTTCAGTCGCGCGACGTGCTGCACAGCTTTTCCGTTCCCGAATTTCGCCTCAAGCAGGACGCTGTTCCCGGGCGCGCGATCACCGGATGGTTCAAAACCACGCGCACCGGCACCTTCGATATTCAGTGCACGCAGATGTGCGGCATGGGCCACGGACTGATGGCCGCGCACATCATCGTGGAGACACCCGAGCAGCACGCGGCCTGGATGAAGAGCGTCTCGAATCCTGCTGCCGTGGCCACTAGCGTCGTCGCGCCTGCTCCGGGCACCGGCGCATCTACAGAAGACTCCAAATTTGCCGAGGTGAGGCAATGACGACACCCGCCACCGGCGCGCACGCACAAGCCGGTTCGCACGGGCACGAGCCCGGGCATCATGAGGTCAGCTTCTTTCACAAGTATTTGTGGTCCACCGATCACAAGATGATCGCGATGCAGTATCTGTTTACCGGCACTGCGCTGGCGCTGATCGGCGGATACCTCGCATACGTGTTTCGCATGCAGCTCGCGTTTCCTGGTCACGACGTTCCAGGCTACGGATTGGTGACGCCGAATCGCTATAACTCTCTGGTGACCATGCACGGGAGCATCATGATTTTCTGGGTGGCCATGCCGGTGCTGGTGGCTGCATTCGGAAATTTCCTGATCCCGCTGATGATCGGCTGCGACGACATGGTGTTTCCGCGGATCAATCGCCTTTCCTACCAGGTGTTTCTGGTGAGCGCGATCATTCTGCTGGCGTCGTTTTTCGTGCACGGCGGCGCTTTTGGCGGTGCGTGGACTTCCTACCCACCGCTTTCCGCAAAGGGCGTTTACAACTTGACGCCGATTGGCGCGTCGCTCTGGCTTGTGGCTGTCGCGCTGGAGTTCGTGGCGTTCCTGTTGGGCGGCATCAACTTCATCGTCACCACGATGAACGGCCGCGCGCCGGGCATGCGCATGTGGGATATCCCGGTCGTAGTGTGGATGATCGTGATCGCGAGCGTCCTGTTCATGGCCTCAGTGGGACCGCTGATCGCCGGCGCGGTAATGCTGTTCTTTGACCAGCGCCTGGGCACCGCCTTTTTCGATCCGGGTCGGGGCGGCGACCCGCTGCTCTGGCAACACTTGTTCTGGTTCTTCGGTCACCCGGAAGTGTACGTGGTGCTGCTGCCAGCATTGGGCATGGTTGCTGAGATCATGGCCGTATTCGCCCGGAAAAAGCTCTTTGGCTACCGCACGATTCTCTACACCACCTGGGCCACAGGCATTCTGAGCTTCGTGGTGTGGGCGCATCATCAGTTCATCGCGGGTATCGATCCGCGCATGGCCAACGTGTTCACGATCACCACGCTGCTCATCTCGGTGCCCATCACCGAGATGATTTTCGTCTACATCGCCACGCTGTACGGCGGCTCGATTCAGTTCACGACGCCCATGCTGTGGGCGCTCTCGTTCGTGGCGGAATTTCTGATCGGCGGCGTTACGGGGATTTTTCTGGGTGCGTCCGGCGCGGACATCTATTTCCACGACACCTACTTCGTGGTCGCGCATTTTCACTACACTTTCTTCCCTTCCGCGATTATCGGCATGTTCGCGGGACTCACGTTTTGGTATCCGAAAATGTTCGGACGGATGCTGAATGAAACGCTCGGAAAGATTCACTTCTGGGGCACGATCATTGCGTTCAACGTGATCTTCATCCCGCTTTTCATCACCGGAGCAGCCGGCGACCAGCGCCGAATCTACAACTACGCGCTGTTCTCCGAACAGGAGCGGCCGGGCCTGCAGCATTTGCGTGAGCTTTCGACGATTGGCGTGATCGTGTTGCTGGCATTCCAGGTCTTCTTCCTCTTTAATTTCTTCTGGAGCCTGCGCCACGGCGAGCGCGCCAGCGAGAATCCCTGGCTTTCGAATACGCTTGAATGGACGGTGCCTTCTCCACCGCCGCACGGGAATTTCGCGGAGTTGCCAACCGTTTATCGCGGGCCTTATGAGTACGCTACTCCCGGCCGCAAGGAAGACTACTGGCCGCAGAACGCGCCCATCACTCCGATTGAAGAGGGCGCCTTATGAGCGCGCCGGCGCGGTCGATCGCGAATCTTCGCAGCGTCACGGGTATTCCCACCGCCCGGCTGGTCACCTGGTGGGTGATCGCTTCGGAAATGTTCATTTTTGGAGGCTTGCTCGCGTCCTACGTGATGCACCGGCTGGCCCATCCGGAGTGGGCCATTGCCGCCTCCAATACCAATACGAAGGCCGGCGCGTTCAACACGTTCGTGCTGCTCACTTCGAGCCTTTTTGCCGTGCTCGCCCACAAGGCGGCGGACGCAGAAGATGGCAAGGGCGCCGCGAAATATCTGCGCCTTACCGCTCTGGGCGGTTTTCTGTTCCTGATCGTGAAGGGCTTTGAGTGGACGCATGAAATTCGCGAAGGGTTCGTGCTCGCGTCGGGCGGCTTCTGGTCGTTTTATTACACGGTGGCAGGGCTTCACGCGCTGCACGTGTTGGCCGGCGCGATCATCATGCTGATTTTCGCGGTGGACGCAGCGAAGAACGTCAACCTGCCGCGTGTGCAGTGCATCGGCTTGTACTGGCACTTCGTCGACATTATCTGGATTTTTCTGTTCCCGCTGCTTTACATCGCCAAGTGAGGTAGGCCCATGACGTCGCACGCGGTTTCAGAAGGCGGTTCGGACGCGGCTTCCGCGGACCACGTCCACCACGGAAATTACGTGAAAGTGTGGGCGGTTCTTGTGGTGCTGCTCATCATCAGCGTGGTCGGCGCGTTCACCGGAATCCGCTGGCTCACGCTTCTGCTCGCCTTCGGGATTGCGGTGATCAAGGCGTACATGGTCGCCAAGAACTTCATGCACGTGAATGTCGAGCGCCGCTGGGTGGGCTACCTGCTGATCACCTGCCTGCTCTTCCTTGCTATCCTGTTCGCGGGCGTCGCTCCGGACATCATGAAACACCAGGGCTTGCACTGGGATAATTATGCCGCCAAACAGGCCATCCAAGCCGGATCCCAGGAAAACGGAAAGCATGAGTAATCCTCCGAGCCCGGCGATGGAATTTGCGCTGCGGCTGGGGAGCTATTCCGATGCGCGGCGCGTGCCGAACGTCGTGCTGGGCATGGTGATTTTTGTGGCCTGCGAGGTGATGTTTTTCGGCGGGCTGATCAGCGCGCATACGATCGCGCGGGCCTCCACGTTAGGCTCGATGGGAGTGTGGCCCCCGCCGGGGCAACCGCGCTTGCCCGTGGGGCGTACCGCGATCAATACAGCCGCTCTGCTCGCTAGCGGAGTTTGCATGTGGTTGGCCAGCCGCGCGTTGGCGAAGGCTCCGAAAAAGGCGCAGCATTATCTCGAAGCAGCGCTGGCGCTGGGCGTGGCCTTTGTCGCGTTGCAAGGCGTCGAATGGGTGCGGCTGATTCGCCAGGGCCTCACGCTCACCTCGAGCACGCACGGGTCGTTCTTCTACCTGATTGTCGGGACGCACGCGCTGCACGCCGTGGTTGCGCTGATAGCGCTTGGCTGGGTTTATTTTCGTTTTCGCGCGGGAACGCTAAGAACAGACGTGTTCAACGCGATGCAGGTGTTTTGGTACTTTGTGGTGTTGCTCTGGCCAGTGATTTATCTGCGCGTATATTTGTGAGGCCTTTCTGCGTAGAGGTGCTGCGATGAAAAATTTGGGGCGTTGTTTCGCGGGCTTGGCTGCTTCGGGAGTTGCCGCAAGCGTGGCAGAGGCCTGCCCGGTCTGTATTCTCGCCGACCCCAAAACCGCTGGCACTTATCTGAGCACAACGTTGTTCATGAGCGTGTTGCCACTTGCGATGATCGGCGGCCTGATCTACTGGCTCAAGCGGCGATACTCTCCGCCCCGTCCCGCAGCCTTCCTGGGCGCCGCCGAAGCGTTCGCGCGCGATGACGGAGCGAAGAGGGCGCCCTCGCTCGTGATGCTCGGCTCGGCACGACGACCCTAAACAAGCGGCCACACTGTGGTGAGGCGAAGAGGGATCCCTCGGTTCACTTTGTTCGCCACGCGGTGAAGTTGACGCGAGAAAATCAATTCCCTATACTGACGAACGGCGTCGAGATTCTGGCTGTTTGCATCTCCTCCGACGGCTGATCCTAGCACGCCACACGAGGTGCTGGCCAAGCTCCTGGTTAACGCCCGGAGATGTGGAGTACTACGAAAAAGCTCTCCTTCCCCCTTTCACCATTCGGGCGCATAGTCTGTTGCCATGCCTCGATATCTCAGAATGATCCCCTCGCTCTTCTTCTTGTCAGTGTGCGCCTACGTTGTGTGGGAGTGGGTGACGTGGATCAGGTCGAAGGAAAGAGTCACTCCAAAATGGCGAGGGAGAACTGCCATTGCTGGTTTCTGCTTCGCAACGTTCTCCACAATTCTTTCAGTCTTCCTTTTTGTCCATGCGGCCTTTACAGGCGGCTATCCCTTTTATCATCCAATTGAGTTGTTTTGTATACGGGTTGGTTCGCTGACGGCATTGCTCGGGATAATTGCTTCAATTGCGAGTAAGGGCAAATTGAGGCCACACATCGCGGTGGTATCCACCCTGAATCTACTGCTGTGGTTTATGGACGCGATGGCGCAATAAAATCGCTCGCAACTCCTGAGTAACGCTAGCGCTTTACCGCCCATGTACAGGCCCAGTACCGCAAACGTGATATAAACACCACTTGCCACACCGTGGGCTCAAATCCGATGAATCGCGCCAGCGGCAACGCTTTCTTATCCAATCCATACGTTGTTGGTGTCGTCATCGGTTTGTTGTTCGCTTTCGGAATCATCATTGGCCCAGTGTGGTTCCCGGTCCTTGAAAGCCAGGGCAGTAAACGATGGATTGATTTCAGCTATTTCACTGCGTTCTTGTTCTTCGTCTTAATTTCCACTAACTGGAGATTTCACAGAAAACGGCAACTCTGGGGCGCCCTCGGAATAACTTTTTCTAGCTCATACGGCAGGAATCGTAATGTATATGAAATATGTCCAAGACCTCCTCCCGAGGAACTACGTCGTTCTTTTGTTTTTTGAGACCGTTGTTGGAGAATTGATCCTGCAACACACTGCGAAGAGATCGAAGAAAGAAACCAGCGCCTGAAAGAGAGCTACCGCGACGCGGTGTCAGGGTCGGACAATTTGACTGCGGCCTGAATTCCCAACTGTTCTCAAAGCAATTTCAACGAAATTTTACAAGGGTCACGAAGATTGCACCCTCATTCAACGCGATTTAATGGGATTTCACATCGCTAAATCAACGGGTCAAGAACCAGCAAGACACAGCAAATACAGGAGATAGAGATTTCATAATTTCGTAGATGAAATACGCGTACGAGGACGCTTATATTCCGCAGTTCGTGGAGTCGGCGTCCTGTTAGATCGCGATATTGCACGCGTGATATTGACAGCCCGACTTCTAGTCTTCAAACACGGAGAGGGTGGTCCCTTTTTCGCGTCCCTATCCGCATACCCGCGGTGAAGTTGACGCGAGAAAATCAATTCCCTATACTGACAGTCGGCGTCGAGATTCTGGCTGTTTGCATCTCCTCCCAGTTCTCAGGATTCCAAACAACCGAAAGGACTCGAATGAGCCGGGCCAGGGTTTGCGCTCGGCGGTTTGCCCATGACGGAAGCTACCTGCAAGCGGGAAATCGAGCTGGAAATTCCAGCAGAAAACGTACAGAAAGCCAGCGATAAAGTGGCGCGCGATATCGCGCGGCTCGCGCGCATTCCGGGATTTCGTCCTGGAAAGGCGCCAGTGACGCTGGTGCGGCGGCGATTCGCCGAAGACATTCAGGGCGAAGTGGTGCAGTCCCTTGTGCCCGAGTATCTGGAGAAGGCGCTCGACGAGAAGAAAATGATTCCGGTGACGCGCCCGGAAATCGATCAGGTGCATTTCAAGGAAGGCGAGCCACTGAAGTTTCGCGCCGTGTTCGAAGTGCTGCCGGAGTTCGACCTGGGCGACTACAAGAACCTCGCAGTGCAGGTGGACGAAATTCAGGTGGGCGATGAGCAGGTGGATAAGGCGCTCGAAGAATTGCGCGAGCGCGCGGCCAGCTACGTCCCGGTAACGGGGCGCCCGGCACAGGACGGCGACCACGTTCTGATCAAGCTGATGGGCACGCCCGTGGGTGGCGGCGATCCGGTGCAAGCGGACAATATCCTATGCCACCTGGGCGGCGAGGAAACGCTGGCGAGTTTCACGGAAAATCTGCGCGGCACGAATCCAGGCGACACAAAAGAGTTCGAATCGAAATATCCGGACGACTATCCCGATCCGAAGCTTGCCGGGAAAACCTACAACTATTCCGTGAACGTGATCGACGTAAAAGAAAAGAAGCTGCCCGAGCTGAACGACGAGTTTGCCAAGGACGCGGCGGGCGAGCAGGGCGGCGTGAGCACGATTGAGGAGTTGCGCAAGAAGATTCGCGAGAATCTGGACGCGGCGAAGGCGCACGAGCAGCAGTCGCAGGCGCGCGAAAAAATTCTCGAGGCGCTGGTGCAGCAGCACGATTTCCCCGTGCCCGAAGCATTGATCGAAAGCCAGATGGATGCGCGGCTCGAACGCGTGGTGCGATCGCTCGCGGCGCAGGGCGTGGACCCGCGGGCGGTGAATGTGGACTGGGTTTCGCTGCGGCGCAACCAGCGGGAGAAAGCGTCCGGCGATGTGAAGGCGGAACTGCTGCTGGATCGCATCGCCGACGCCGAAAAAATCGAAGTGACCGACGAAGAAGTGGAAAAAGAGATCGCAACGCTTGCGGAAAGAAGTGGCGAATCGGCAACAGCGTTGCGCGCTCGCTTGACAAAGCAAAATACGCTCGATAGGATGAAATCGAAGCTGCGCAGCGACAAAGTGATCGACTGGCTCTACCGTACTGCCCGCATCGAGACGACAGCCAAAAATGAAAAGTAGTAGTCGGTGGTCCGGGTTCCTCTGCGGCGCACAGAAAATTTCCCAATGAGACAAGAAAACGACGCGACTTTACGCGCAACAACGCTCGTTCCCATGGTCGTCGAGCAGACGAACCGCGGCGAAAGAGCGTACGACATCTATTCGCGGCTGCTGAAAGATCACATTATCTTTCTCGGCACGCCGATTGACGATCACGTGGCCAACCTCGTGACCGCGCAGCTTCTTTTTCTCGAGTCGGAAGACCCCGAGAAGGACATTTCGATCTACATCAACTCGCCGGGCGGGTCGATTTCGGCGGGCATGGCCATTTACGACACGATGCAGTTCGTGCGGCCCGACGTGGTCACCTATTGCATCGGACAATCAGCGTCGATTGCAGCGGTGCTGCTGGCGGCGGGAACGCCGAAGAAGCGCTACGCGCTGCCGAATTCGCGGGTGCTGATTCACCAGCCGTGGATGTCGGGACTTTCCGGGCAGGCCACGGACATCGACATTCACGCGAAGGAAATTATTCGCACGCGCACGGCCCTGAACAAGCTGCTCGCGGGACACACGGGCCAGACAGTGGAGAAGATCGAGCGGGACGTGGAACGCGATTTCATCATGACCGCCGAGCAGGCCAAGGCCTATGGACTTGTGGACGAAATTATTACGAAACATCGGTAGGAGTCTTAAAGGTTAAGCAGTGAGCCAAAGTATTTTTAACCCTCGACTTGCCTTCCGTCTTACAATAGCTGCTAGAGTTGTGTTGGGTGTCTTTCAAGAAGAAACGAGGGCCCCTCGGTGAAACGATTCACCCCAGAAGAGCCTTTGCGCTGCTCGTTCTGCCATAAGACGCAGGAGCAGGTCGAGAAGCTGATCAGCTCGCCCTCTGAATACCCGCGCTCGTACATCTGCAATGAGTGCGTGGGCGTGTGCCAGCAGATTCTTGAGGACGAGAAGCGCGAGCAATCGAGCCCGGCGAACCGGCGGCTGCCGCGGCCCCCTGAGATCAAATCGTTTCTCGATGGCTACGTGATCGGGCAGGAAAAAACGAAGAAGAAACTGGCCGTCGCGGTGTACAACCACTACAAGCGCATCTTCCTGAATCGCCAGCCTGGGGACGTCGAACTTACTAAATCGAACATTTTGCTGATCGGGCCCACCGGAACGGGCAAGACACTGCTGGCGCAGACGCTCTCACGCATGCTGGAAGTACCCTTTGCGATTGTGGATGCGACGACGCTTACCGAAGCGGGATACGTCGGCGAGGACGTGGAAAATATCATCCTGAAGCTGCTGCAGGCGGCCGACGGGGACGTCCAAAAGGCGCAGCAGGGCATCATATATATCGACGAGATCGACAAGATTTCGAAGAAGGACGAGAATCCCTCGATTACCCGCGACGTTTCGGGCGAAGGCGTTCAACAGGCGCTTCTGAAGATTCTCGAAGGAACGGTAGCGAACGTTCCCCCGCAGGGCGGCCGCAAACATCCTCACCAGGAATTCACGCCGGTAGATACAACGAACATCCTGTTCATCTGCGGCGGAGCTTTTGTGGGGCTGGAAAAAATTATCGAGCGGCGTGTAGGCCAGAAGTCGCTCGGGTTTCACGCCGATGCGCAGCCTTCGACGGCCACGCGGCGGAATATCGAAGTGCTTGAGCAGGTGCAGCCCACCGACTTGATCCGCTACGGGCTGATTCCCGAATTTGTGGGCCGCCTGCCGGTGATGGGCGTGCTGAGCGATCTCGACAAGAGCGCTCTGGTGCGCATCCTCACGGAGCCGAAAAACGCGCTGGTGCGTCAGTACCAGAGACTGTTCGAGTTTGAAAATGTGCGTCTGCGCTTCACCGACGACGCGCTCGAAACCGTGGCGGACCTTGCCCTCCAGCGCAAGGTGGGGGCCCGCGGCCTGCGTATGATCCTCGAAGACTTGATGTTGGAAATGATGTATCACCTGCCGGCCCAGCGGAAGTTGCGTGATTTCGTGGTCACCGCGGATATGGTGAAGGGGCGCGAAATCAACTGGAGCTTGCTCGAGAAGGCCGGCTAACACTACCTTGGGACAAAAAGAATCCATGTTCAGCAAGGAAAAGCTCGAAGTGAAACGTGTGCCCATGATGCCCGTGAGGGACATGGTCATCTTCCCGGAAATGATGCACCCGTTCATCGTGGGCCGGGAAGCGTCGGTGCGCGCGCTCGAAGAAGCGCTGGCCAGCGACAAAAAGATTTTTCTCGTAACGCAGCACGACGCCTCGATCGACGATCCGAAGCCGGAAGAGATTTACCAGGTGGGGACGCTCGCCAACATCGTGCAGAGCGTGAAACTTCCGGACGGAAATATCAAAGTATTGGTGGAAGGCACGGAGCGCGCCAAAATCGTGCAGGTCGCAAGCGAGGAAGGCTTCTTCCGCGCCTCCGTGAAGCTTGTGCCGGTGAAGACCGAGCCCTCCCCGCAAACCGAACAGGCATCGACCCGCGTGACCGGGCTGTTCGAGCAGTACGTAAAGCTTTCGCAGACGCTCAATTACGACACGATGATTGCCGCCGTGCGCGTGGAGGATCCTGGCAAGCTTTCCGACGCGATCGCCGCGAACCTGCAGATTCCGGTCGAGGAGAAGCAGGAACTGCTGGAGCTTTTCGAGCCCATCGAGCGCTTGAACCGGATAGCCGACATTCTGGAAGTGGAAATCGAGAAGCTCAACGTCGATCGCTCGATCAACACACGCGTGAAGCGGCAGATGGAGCGCGCGCAAAAAGAGTACTACCTGAACGAGAAGCTCAAGGCCATCCAGAAAGAACTGGGCCGCGGCGAAGCGAACGAAATCGAGCAGCTCAAGAAGAAGATCGAAACCTCCGGCATGCCCGAAGGGCCCATGGAAAAGGCCATGCAGGAGCTTAAGCGGCTCGAGATGATGCCACCCATGTCGGCCGAGTCGACCGTTTCACGCAACTACCTCGACTGGCTGCTGGCTGTGCCCTGGAAAAAGCGCTCGAAAGAGCTGCGCGACATCAAGAAGGCCGAGGAAATTCTCAGCGAAGATCACTACGGCCTGGAGAAGATCAAGGAGCGCATCCTCGAGTACCTGGCGGTACGCCAGCTCGTGAAGAATCCGAAGGGCTCGATCCTGTGCTTCCTCGGACCTCCGGGAGTGGGTAAGACTTCGCTTGCGACCTCGATCGGGCGCGCCACGGGACGGAAATTCGTGCGCGTTTCCCTCGGCGGCGTTCGGGACGAGGCGGAAATTCGCGGACATCGCCGCACCTATATCGGCGCCCTGCCCGGCCAGATCATCCAGATGATGCGCAAGGCCGGAACTACGAACCCGGTATTCGTGCTGGACGAAGTGGACAAAATGTCCATGGATTTCCGCGGAGACCCGTCGGCAGCGCTGATGGAAGTGCTCGATCCCGAGCTGAACCACTCCTTCACCGATCATTACCTGGACGTCGAATACGATCTTTCGAAGGTGATGTTCATCTGCACGGCCAACGTGCTGCACACGATTCCGCAGCCCTTGCAGGACCGCATGGAAGTGCTGCGCATCCCGGGCTACACCGAGCAGGAAAAGCACCAGATTGCCAAGCGCTACCTGGTGCCCAAGCAGGTGGAAGCCACCGGCCTGACGGCGGAGAACGTGAAGTTCACTGACGAGGGAATCACGCACGTGATCCGGCACTACACCCACGAAGCGGGCGTGCGCAATCTGGACCGCGAAATCGCCAACGTGTGCCGCAAAGTGGCGCGCAAAGTGGTGGCGGACGGCAAGAACGTAAGCGCGGAGATCGCCGTCGCGAACGTAAACGATTACCTCGGAATCATCAAGTTCCGCGACTTCCTGGCGGAGAAGAAGAACGAGGTGGGGCTCACCACGGGCCTGGCCTGGACCGAAGTGGGCGGTCAAGTGCTCTCCACCGAAGCGACCCTGATGCAGGGTAAGGGGCGACTCACTCTCACGGGCAAGCTGGGCGACGTGATGCAGGAATCGGCGCAGGCGGGCATGAGCTACGTGCGCTCGCGCAGCCACCTGTTCGGCCTGCAGAAGGATTTCTACCGGCACGTCGACATTCACATCCACGTGCCCGAAGGCGCGATTCCGAAGGACGGCCCTTCGGCCGGAATCACCCTGTGCACGTCGATCGTGAGCGCGCTTACGCGCATTCCGGTGCGGTCCGATATCGCCATGACCGGTGAAATCACCCTTCGCGGCAAAGTGCTGCCCATCGGCGGCGTGAAGGAAAAGCTGCTGGCCGCGCACCGGCTTGGGCTGCACATCGTGATTCTGCCCAAGGACAACGAAAAGGACCTGGCGGACATTCCGCCGGAAATCCAGGCACAGATGTCGATTCATTTCGTGGAGTCGATGGACGAGGTGCTGCAACTGGCGCTCGAACATCCGCTTCCGATTCCGGGCCATCCGCCTGTGGCGGGAGTGGATCCCAAATTCGGCGCGGACGTTTCGCAGGATAATGAATTAACCAACTAAGCTTCGGTCCTTCCCTATCCCCTGCTCCGCAGGCCTCATCGACCGAAGTACAAGGATTTCTGAACGCAAGTCCGCCTCAATTTGCTGAGTCACCGTAACGACGCGAGCGCCCGTGGAGCAATGGCGCTTGGAGCGCCGGCCCTGGCGCAGCATAGGCGGAAGTGAAGTTTGTGCGGTTCGAACTCTGGACGGTGTGGCTTGGTTCGAGCATCGCCTGCCCGGAAATTCATCAACAATCAACATTTAAGCCTGAACAAATCAGGCTGCATAAGGAAAGAACTAAATGAGCGTTAGTCTTGCGGAACTGAAAGACAAGAACATCACAGACCTGGCCAAAATCGCCAAGGAACTGAACATTCCGGGCTCGTCCGGCATGCGCAAGCAGGAGTTGATCTTCCAGATCCTCCGCGCGCAGACCGAAAAGAACGGGCTGATCTTCTCGGAAGGCGTGCTCGAATGCCTGCCGGACGGCTTCGGCTTCCTGCGAGCGCCGGAATACAACTACTTGCCCGGCCCGGACGATATCTACGTTTCGCCCTCGCAAATCCGCAAGTTCGATCTGCGCACGGGCGACACCGTCTCCGGGCAGGTGCGGCCGCCGAAGGATGGCGAGCGCTACTTCGCGCTAATCAAAGTCGAGGCGGTGAATTTCGAGGATCCGGAAGTCGCGCGCAACAAAATCTTCTTCGACAACCTGACGCCGCTCTATCCGCAGGAGCGCATTCGCCTTGAGACCACGAAGGAAAATCTTACCGGGCGCGTGCTCGACATGCTGTGTCCCGTCGGCAAGGGGCAGCGCGGGTTGATCGTAGCCCCTCCGCGCACCGGAAAAACAATGATGCTGCAGTCGATCGCCAATTCGGTCACCGCGAACCATCCCGAAGTGGCGTTGATCGTGCTGCTCATCGACGAACGGCCGGAAGAAGTCACGGACATGCAGCGCACGGTAAAGGGCGAAGTGATCAGCTCGACCTTCGACGAGCCGCCGCAACGGCACATCCAGGTGGCGGAAATGGTGCTGGAGAAAGCCAAGCGACTGGTGGAGCACAAGCGCGACGTGGTGATCCTGCTCGACTCGCTCACGCGTCTCGGCCGCGCCTACAACGCTGTTACGCCTCCCTCGGGCAAAGTGCTCTCCGGCGGTATCGATGCCAACGCCCTGCAGCGCCCGCGCCGCTTCTTTGCCGCCGCGCGAAATATCGAAGAGGGCGGTTCACTCACCATCATGGCTACGGCCCTGATCGACACCGGCAGCCGCATGGACGACGTGATCTTCGAAGAGTTCAAGGGCACCGGCAACATGGAAATCAACCTCGATCGGCGCCTGGTGGATAAGCGCGTGTTCCCCACCATCGATATCAACCGCTCGGGCACTCGAAAAGACGAACTGCTGCTGCCCGCCGACGAGTTGAACCGCATCTGGGTGCTGCGCAAGGTGCTGAGCCCGCTCTCGACGGTGGAAGCGATGGAATTGCTGCTGGGGCGCCTCTCGAAGACGAAAACGAACGGGGAATTTCTGGCTTCCATGTCGAGCCCCGCCTGATATTCAGGATTTCGGAGATTTTTCTTTTGGGCTGAGATTGCTACCTCCAGCCGCATAGGCGAAAGAGAAAGCCTCTTGGACAAATTCATCGCGCGCCAGCCGATCTTCACCACGCAGCGGAACGTGTTCGGATATGAGCTGCTCTTCCGCACCAGCCTCGAGAATTTCTTCCCGCAGCAGCACGCCGAAATCGCCGCGGCGGCAATGGTCGACAATGTGTTTCTGTTTGGCATGGAGCACCTGACGCAAGACCGCCAGGCGTTCATGAACTGCTCGCGCGACTTCCTGGTGCGCGACTATTCGACGCTTTTGCCGAAAGAGCACGTGGTGCTGGAAATTCTCGAAACCATAGAGCCGGATGATGAAGTGGTCGCGGCGGTGCGGCGCCTCAAGCAGGCCGGCTATACGGTGGCGCTGGACGACTACAAGGATTCCCCGGAATGGCGGCGGCTCGTGCCGCTGGCGGACTATATCAAGGTGGATGTGCTGGCGACGCCTGTCGAGGAACAGCAGCGGCTGGCGCGGGAATTCGCGGGCACCAACGTGAAGCTCGTCTCGGAAAAAGTCGAAACGTACGAAGTGTTCGAACGCACCATGCGCTGCGGCTACAAGTATTTCCAGGGATACTTCTTCAGCAAGCCCGAGATGCTCACCCGCCATGACATTCCGGCGTACAAGCTGAACTACCTGCTCGTGCTTCAAGCGGCGAACCGGCCCGAGCTCGACCTGAAGGAAATCGCGGAGCGAATCAAGGCGGAAGCGTCGCTCAGCTACCGGCTGCTGCGCTATCTGAATTCGCCGGCGTTCTTTTTGGCGCGCGACGTCAGCTCGATTCCGCACGCGCTGCGGCTGCTCGGCGAAGAAGGGGTGCGCAAGTGGGTTTCGCTGATGGCCATCGCCAGCATGGGTGAGGACAAGCCGCAGGAGCTGGTGGTGCTGCCGCTCATCCGTGCCCGATTCTGCGAGCTGCTCGCCCCTCCAGCAGGGATCGAGCAGGCCGGCAACGATCTTTTCCTCCTTGGGCTGCTCTCCGCGCTCGATGCCATTCTCGACATGCCCATGGAAGATGTGCTGAAGGAAATCGCCATACAGCACGAAATTCGCGACGCGCTGCTGGGCGAGGAAAACCTGCTGCGGCGCGTGTTCGACGTGGCCGTGATGTACGAGCGCGGATCGTGGGATCGCCTGGACGATGCCGCCGCGCGCATGAGAATCATTCCCGAGGCGATCCCGGACCGCTTCATCCAGGCTGTCGACTGGACGCGCCAGATTCTTACCGGCGCCCAGAGCAAAAATGGCAAGGACGCCGGCGAGCCCGCTTCAAACACGCCAGCCGATTAGGACGTCGCCGCCTCGGAAGCGGGCGGCTCGGTCTGGCGGCGGGCCAGCATCGCAATAAGCCGCGCCACTTCTTCCGCATCCATCGCCGTGCTATCCACCAGAACCGCATCCGCCGCCTGTACCAGCGGCGAAGTGGTGCGTTCGCGGTCGCGCTTGTCGCGCTCGACCACTTCCTCGAGCGTGCGCGTCAGGTCGATCATGTCGCCCTTCTGTTGATGCTCGCGCCAGCGGCGCTCGGCGCGAATTTCCGCCGAGGCCGTGAGGAAAATTTTCAGCTCGGCATCCGGAAACACCACGGTGCCGATGTCGCGCCCTTCCATCACCACTCCGCCTTTGTGGCCCGCGCGCCGCTGCTCGGTTACGAGCACGTGACGCACGCCGGGAACGGTGGCTACCTTGGACGCCCCTTGCGAAATTTCCGAGGTGCGGATGGCCGGCGTGACATCCTCGCCATCGAGAAGCACCTGCTGCGTGCCGTCCTGCGCGCGAAGATCGATGCGCGTATCGGCGGCCAGCGCGACAAGGTCGTCGCTGGCATCGAGCGAAATTCCCTGCTGCGTGGCTTTCAGCGCGATCGCGCGGTACATCGCGCCGGTATCGATATAGATGTACTCGAGCATCTGCGCCACGCGACGCGCCACGGTGCTCTTTCCCGATCCGACAGGCCCGTCGATGGCGATAATCAGTTTGCGCATTTGGCTTGGATGGTTGTGCCTGGTTCGTTGGCGGAGCTAAATGCGCTTGAACGCCCGCTCGATTTCGCGCGTGGAATAGCGCAGCACCACGGGCCGCCCGTGCGGGCAGCTCATCGGGTACTCCGTCTTGGCCAGCTCGCCGAGCAGCCACTCCATTTTCGTCGAGTCGAGCGGCGTGTTCACTTTGATGGCCGCGTGGCAGGCGGTCGAGGCGGCGATTTTTGATTGCAGCGAGTCGATTGAAATGGCTTGGTTCTCGCGCACGATCCCGTCCAGGATTTCGCAGAGCAGCTTTTCCGCGTCGCTGCTGGCGATGCCGGCGGGCGCGGCCTGAATGGCCACGCTTCGCGCCCCCATTGGCTCGGCCTCGAATCCGTTCGCGTGCAGTTCTTCCGCGATCTGCTCGAACGTAGCAAGCTGGCGCGGGTTCAGCTCGACCACGAGCGGCATCAGCAGCCGCTGTCCGCCGAGTTCTCCCTCGCGGCGCGCGCGAAGGTGCTGCTCGAAGAGCACGCGCTCGTGCGCCACGTGCTGGTCGATGATCCACAGCCCTTCGCCATTTACCGCGACGATGAAGCTCGCGTTCACCTGGCCGAGCGGCTTCAGGTCGAGAATTTCCTCCGGGCCCGGCAAGCTGCCCGCGCTTGGCACAGGAGCGGAAGCTGCTGCGGAAGTCGCTCCCGAGGCCTGAACCGGCATACAACCGACGCCCGCTTCAGCCAGCGTCACCGCAGTTACGGCGTATCGCTGCGGCTGCGGCACGGGAAAATTCACCGCGCCGCCGGAATCAAAGGTTAGGCGCTGCGGAAACGGCCGTGCCGGCGCGCCGCTCAACTCGAAATTTTCGGAAAGCCCTGTCGAAGAACCGAACGGCTCCGGAATTTCCGCGCGCGGAGGGCCGGCCACGGCACCCGCCGTCGAAATCGCGTCGGAGCCAAGCGCCGCGGCCGCAGAACCGCCGTTCTGCGGCGAAACCGCGCTGAGGCTCGTCGCCGCCGCGGCAGCGGCGGCGCGAAATCCAGGAATCGGCCGCGCGATGGAGAGCGCCTGGCGCAGAGCGTCGCGCGTGAAGTCGTGGACAAATTGAGGATGCCGGAAGCGCACCTCGATCTTTGCCGGGTGCACGTTCACGTCCACTTCCTTGCACGGCAAATCGAGGAACAGCAGCACCATCGGAAACACGCCGGGCGGCACGATGTTGCGATACGCCTCGCTGATCGCGTGCAGCAGCAACCGGTCGCGCACCAGCCGCCGGTTCACGAAAATATAGATTCCGTTGCGATTGGTGCGTTGCACTTCCGGGCGCGACGTGAACCCGCTCACGCGAATCGTGGCCGCCTGCTCATCGGCATCGAGCTGCGCTTCGGTGATGGCGGTGCGCATCGGCGATTCGTTCGGCGGAATTTCGGTGAGCTCGTCGAGCGCCTGGCTGCCGAAAATCTGGTAGACGCGGTCCGCGAGTTTTTCCACGGGCGCGCAGTTCAGAATTTCCTGCGTGGGCGTTTTCAGCAGGAATTGGCGGTCGGGGTGCGCGAGCGCGTAGTGCGTGACGAGCGACGCGATGTGCCCCAGCTCCGTCGTCTCGGACTTCAGGAATTTCCGCCGCGCCGGAACGCAGTAGAAAATATCCGCGACGCTGATCGACGTGCCCGCGGGAACGCCCGCGGGCTTTACGCTCACAAGTTTGCCTCCCGCGAATTCGACGCGAGTTCCCTGCTCTTCTTCCGTCGTGCGCGTCTCAAGCACCAGACGCGAAACCGATGCGATCGATGGCAGCGCCTCGCCGCGGAAGCCGAGCGTGGCGATCGAGAGCAGGTCGTCCGTGGTGCGCAGCTTCGAGGTGGCGTGCCGCTCGAACGCGAGCAGCGCGTCGTCGTGGTTCATGCCGCAGCCGTCGTCGACCACGCGGATCAGTTGCTTACCGCCCGACTCAACCTCGATGCGGATCGAGCGCGCGCCGGCGTCCAGCGCGTTCTCGAGCAGCTCCTTCACCACAGACGCAGGCCGCTCCACCACCTCGCCCGCCGCGATGCGGTTCGCCACATTCTCCGCAAGTATCCTTATCCTGCTCATCCCTCGCCTTTAACTAAGCCCCTGCACGGCGAAAATTCCCTTTGAAAGTAGCCGAGGCATACTCATTTTGGCCATGCCTCTGATGCAATGTCAGGAGCAAAGCCTGCTTGTATCAGCTGTTGCCTCTGATACCTGATAACCGAATGCCGGATTTGATGCCAACAAAAGAACAATCGCAGCAGAAGCGGAACCAATGCGACAACGATTGTCGCGACGAGAAGGAATGCGAAATCATTGCCACGACTTTGCCTAGCTTCCGCAACCACCAGCATTCCGCCAAGAAACAACTCACCGACGAGATAAAACCATCCGCGCTCCGGAAAAAGAAACTCGCGCTTTTGCTTCGCTGTAGCTTGCGGCCACTCAATCGAGCCGTCGATGATCATACGGAGACAACGTGAGCATTTCCGCATTCCTGGGCCGAGCTGAACGTAAGAAAGAGATCGTGCGTATACGTGTCTACAAAATGGGCACGCGAACCGAATTCGACGCAGCACTAGCATGAGGTGCGATCACCGAGATCCTCTATCACTCCTTCTTCGGGGGCTCCTTCACGGCGATGCCGAGATCGTCGAGCTGCGCGACATCCACCTCGGAGGGCGACTCCGCCATCAGGTCCTGCGCTGCGGTGGTCTTCGGGAACGCAATCACCTCGCGAATCGACTTCTCACCCGCCAGCAGTCCCACCACGCGATCCAATCCCAACGCAATTCCGCCGTGCGGAGGCGTGCCGTAGGTGAGCGCGTCGAGGAAAAATCCGAAGCGCTGCCGCGCCTGCTCGTCGCTCAGCCCAAGCGCCTTGAACATGCGCGCCTGCACATCCTGGCGGTGAATCCGGATGCTGCCCGAGCCCAGCTCGACGCCATTCAGCACCAGGTCGTAGCCCTTCGAGCGGCACTCCCATGGTGCGGTCTCGAGTTTTTCCAAATCCTCTTCCACAATTCCCGTGAACGGATGCTGCGCGCTCACCCAGCGCTTTTCATTTTCGCTCCATTCAAAGAGTGCGAAGCCGGTGATCCACAGAAATTCCCACCTGCTGCGGTCAATCACGCCCAATTTGTCGCCCAGATACAAACGGATCTGCCCAGCAACGCCCAACGAAGTATCGCTGTGCGCGATCTGCTCCTTGGCCGCCGCAGCGACAATCAAATCGCCCGACTTCGCGCCCACCGCTTCCACCAATTTCTTCAGCCCTTCGGCACCGAGATTTTTTTCAAGCGGCGAGCTCACGCCCTCCGCCGTCACTTTCACGGTGTAAACGCCGCGCGCGCCGGCCGACTTCGCTGCTTCGCTCAGCTCGTCGAGCTGCTTGCGCGACCACGTCGCCGCGCCCGGCGCCACCACCGCCTGGACGTTGCCTTCAATGTGCAGCGTGGCGCGCACCGGCTCGAAGAATTGCGTCACATCCTGCAGCTCCATGCCGAAGCGCAGGTCGGGCTTGTCCGAGCCGTATCGCCGCAGCGCATCTTTGTAATCCAGATGACGAAAAGGGCTCTTCGCCTGCACACCCACCACCGCGCAGGCGCGCTCCATCACGCGCTCGATGGCCTCGAAAACGTCCTGCTGCCGCGGAAACGACATCTCCAGATCGAGCTGCGTGAACTCCGGCTGGCGGTCGGCGCGCAGGTCCTCGTCGCGGAAGCAGCGCACGATCTGAAAATAGCGGTCCATCCCGGAAATCATCAGAATCTGCTTGAAGATTTGGGGCGACTGCGGCAACGCGTAGAACTGCCCGTGATGCACGCGGCTCGGCACCAGGTAGTCGCGCGCGCCTTCGGGCGTTGAGCGCGTGAGCATCGGCGTCTCAATCTCGAAGAAGCCGATTTCGTCGAGCGCCTTGCGAATCTCGAAAAGGATGCGGTGGCGCAGCTCGATGTTGCGGTGCGGCCGCGGCCGGCGCAGGTCCAGATAGCGGTAGCGCAGGCGTGTCTCTTCGCTCGCCGCGACTTCGTCTTCGATTTGAAATGGCGGCGTCTTCGCGTTGTTTAGAATATGCAGCCGCGTGGCCAGCACTTCCACTTCGCCGGTGGAAATTTCGGGGTTCGACTTCTGCCGCTTCAGCACCCGCCCTTCCACCGCCACCACAAATTCCGAGCGTAGCTCTTCGGCCTTCGCGTGCGCTTCGGGATGCTGTTCCTTATTGAACACCACTTGCACGATGCCGGCGCGGTCGCGCAAGTCGATGAAGATGAGCTGCCCGAGGTCGCGCCGCCGGTGCACCCAGCCCATCAGCACTACTTCTTTCTCCGCGTCCGTCGCGCGCAGCGAGCCGCAGTATTGTGTCCGCTTCAGATTACCGAGAGTGTCAAGCAAGTGTTACGCCCTTTCGATTAGGCTCCAATTGCCTTTCGTTCGGATTCAAGGTGCGAGAGAAGTTCGCCCTCGGAAAATTTGTTCTGCTGCGCATCCGCGAGCCGCTTCAACGTGAACGTGCCGGTGGCCACTTCGTCCTCACCCAAAATCAGAGCGTAGCGCGCGCCCAGCTTGTCCGCCAGCCCAAGCGACTTCTTGAATTTCATTTCCTCGGCCGGCAACTCCACCGCGAACCCCGCGTCGCGCAGCTTGCGCGCGATCGCCGCCGCCGCCGGATAGCACTTCGCGCTCATCCACGCCACGAACACGTCGAGCCCGAGCAGCTTCGGCAAATTCCCGCTTTCCTGTATCGACAAAATCGCGCGATCGGTGCCGATGGCGAAGCCGATGCCCTTGGTCGGAGGGCCGCCGAGAAGCTCCACGAGTCCATCATAGCGCCCGCCGCCGCATACCGCGTTCTGCGAGCCCAGCCCCTCGGCAATGACTTCAAACGTGGTGCGCGTGTAGTAGTCGAGCCCGCGCACGAGGCGCCAATTTTCTTCGTAGGCAACGCCCCGCAGCGCCAATTCTTCTTTGAGCTTCGCGAAATGCGCGCGGCAGCCCTCGCACAAATGGTCGGAAATGCGTGGCAACGTCGCGATGATCTCCTGCTCTTCGGGCAGCTTCGAATCGAGCACGCGCAGCGGATTCGTTTCGATGCGCCGCTGGCTGTCCGCGCCCAGCTTGTCTTTCACTTTGCGCAGCTCTTCGCGCAGCAGCTCGACGTATTTCGGGCGGCAATCCTTGCAGCCAATCGAATTGATGTAAAGCGTTGTACGCGTAAGCCCCACGCGACCGAACAGCACGAGCAGCATCTCGATCACTTCGGCGTCGATCCCAGGCGCATCCGAAGGACCGAGCACTTCTGCGCCGATCTGGTAGAACTGGCGGTAGCGTCCTTTTTGCGGGCGCTCGCGGCGAAACATCGGTCCTACGTAATAAAGCTTCTGGTTGCCGGGCAGGTTGTGCATGCCGTGCTCGATGTACGCGCGCACCACAGACGCCGTCGCCTCCGGCCTGAGACTCAACGACTCCGTCCCACCCGTTCCTTCGCCAGACCCGGAGTGGCTCTCAAACGTGAACATTTCCTTGCCGACGATGTCTGTATCCGTCCCTACCGCACGCGCAAAAAGAGATGTCTCTTCGAAAATTGGCACCCGAATGTCCCGGAAATTGAATGATTCGAACACTTCGCGCGCCGTGCGCTCGAACCAGTTCCACAGCGACGAATCGGGCGGCAGAATGTCGCGCGTCCCACGAATCGCCCGGAATTGCTTTCGCTTTTCGGCTGTAACCTGCTCACTCACCCGGCAACCACCCTTTCAGTGTCATTCCGAGCGAGCGCGCCTTTTGCGCGACGAGGAATTCTTTTCCTGTCATCGATCCACCGTCCAGCCAAATCGTAAACGAAACAACAAATCGCTCACTTGCAATTCTCCGTCTTATGCAGCTCCGCATACTCCACATACCGCTGCGCGTTCGCGTCGATCCCCGCCAAGTCCGCCGCCGTGGTCTGGCGGCGAATTTTCCCCGGCTGGCCCATCACCACACTTCCCGGCGGCACCTTCATGCGCTCGGGAATCAAGGCTCCAGCCGCGATGATGCTGCCTTCCCCAATCTTCGCGCCGTTCAAAATGATGCTGCCCATGCCGAGCAGGCAGCGCGACCCGATCGTGCAGCCGTGCAGGATCACGTTATGCCCCACGGTGATATTGTCGCCGAGGATGAGCGCGTATTCATCGTGCTGAACATGCAGCA
>Ga0206870_1060_pt1 | contig 27492 bp, 33 predicted proteins | sample Alteio_BWOrgCont_36_FD_152620 | JGI IMG/M metagenome (GOLD analysis project Ga0206870, IMG submission 152620) | Enriched cells from forest soil in Barre Woods Harvard Forest LTER site, Petersham, Massachusetts, United States -... | ecosystem: Environmental > Terrestrial > Soil > Temperate forest >... | reverse complement strand
AATCTACATAAAGGGGTTTTATGGAAAAGGCGCTCAGCTTGGAATTTCTGCGCGTTGTAGAGGCGGCGGCGATTGCATCCGCTCGTACCATGGGACTTGGCGACGGCCACAAGTCCGATCAGATGGCCGTAGAAACCCTGCGCGGCGCCATGGATTCGGTTGGCATGGATGGCACCATCGTGATCGGTGAGGGCGAACGCGACGCGGCGCCGATGCTCTACATCGGCGAAAAGGTGGGAGCCGCTGTTCGAGACAAAAGCCGCAAGTATCCCGAGGTGGATATTGCCGTCGACCCTCTCGAGGGCACCAACCTCTGCGCCACCGGCGAACCGAACGCCCTCGTTGTACTGGCGGCAAGCGATCGCGGCGGACTGCTGCACGCCCCCGATCTATACATGGAAAAGATCATCGTCGGCCCATCCTGTAAGGGGGCTGTCGAACTTGACGCGCCGGTCGCGCACAATCTTCGCGCAATTGCCAAGCGGCTCGACCGCGATATCGAAGACTTGGTGGTGATCGTTCTCGATCGCCCGCGGCACCAAAAGCTGATTCAGGATATTCGCAAGACGGGCGCGCGCATTCGCCTGATCTCTGACGGCGATCTATCGGCCGGCATCAGCGCTGCCGTGGTGGGGACGGGAGTGCACGCGGTCATGGGCACCGGCGGGGCTCCGGAAGGCGTGCTCACTGCAGCTGCGCTGCGCTGCCTGAACGGACAAATCCTCGGTCGCCTGGTTGTTTCCAAGCCCGAACATCACGAGCGTCTCGAGAAAATGGGAATTACGGACCCTCATCGCGTCTACGAAACGCAGGACTTGGCCCCCGGCAAGCGCATCATTTTTGCCTGCACGGGCGTAACCGGAGGCAGCTTGCTAGGCGCAGTACGCTTCTTCGGTGAGGGTATCCGGACGCATTCGTTGATCCTTACCCACGAAGAGCGCCAAGTTCGGTTCGTGGATACGGTTCACCTGGAATCGCGCCCTGACGTAAAGGTTCGCTTTTCTTAAATAGCAGAGCCTATTCAAACCACGAGCCGGCAGCAGTGGCCGTGCAGGCGCGCACAAACCCTTCCAGCTGACTATCCTTCCTTCCTTTAGTGCCGATTTTCTGCCTGATGTCAAGCATGTGACACTTTTTGTCATCCGCCAGTTCGACCTCGCGCCAAACACACATGTACGCGAACTCCGGAGGCCCGCCAGCTCGATTTCAGCGAGCTTACCGGGCCCTCGTCGTTTTTTCACGCCTCTATTCAGGTGTTAGCGGTGGATCGATGCTGCGGGGTGTACTCCGGCAGCATGCTGTTGGCGGCGAGGGAGATTACTCGGCATTCTCTCTGAGGTCTGCGGAGGCAGCGGTCGTATCTGGCTGGTGTTGACATGATCGCTGATAGCCTGCAGCCTTTTCAGAATACCCTGCCACTGGGTCCAATCCAATTGACGCAAGAACGGCCGAAGTCCCTGAATAAATGGATCTTCGAGCACAGTTTCTCCGTTCGACTCCGGTACAAAGAAACGGTTCAGCCCAACGCCCAGCGCTTCGGCGATCTTCTCCAGCGTGCCGAGGCTCGGGGTCATCTGCCCGCTCTCGATCCGGGACAAATACGAACGTGACACGCGTGAGCGTGCCTGCAACTGGCTCTGCGTCATTCCGCGTGACTCCCGCAATTGTCGAATCCGCTGGCCAATGTTCTCGACGGTATCTCGATTTGGCCAGTTTTCGAACAATTGCCGGTCGTCCCCCGGCAAATCTTGAGGCGACGGCGTGGGAATCACGAACGTCACCTTCGGGGGCAACAGACGCAGACACCTCCGGCAATTACCGGTCCGCGTGCGGTATTGCACAAGTCCGCACACTCCGCACCGGATCACTTCCCGATCTAATTCCATACTTGTTTCTACGGCTTCTTTTTCCGCCACCGGGTCTCCTCGCAGACTTCTCCGGCGATGCGAAAGGGGAGGAATATCACGTTCTTAGGGGGAAGGCAGGAACAGGCGCGCTGTGATTCTCTACAGGGTGCCAATTCTTGTCAAGCCCTTTCTGCCTCTTTCTGGCGGGCAGCCGACTCTACCCCTACAAGCATAGTGATGTAAATAGTACGGATATACCGTTCCCCAGGATCGCCATGCCGTGATTTTCTTTTTGACTATCGACAATGTTCGTCAATGTTTTATGTACTTTTCGTGCGCTGCCCCGCGAAAACCCCCGAACCATTTTTCTCGCGTTCAGCACTTTCAGATCCTGCCTTGTCGCGGGCGCTTGTGTTTCAAATCCGCCGCCCGCGAGGTGTACCAAGCGCTTGAATTGCCACTCGAGGTGCTAAGATTGTTGATTGTTTTGAAAGAAATAAGCCGATCAAAACCCGTCGAAGAGGGCTGGACGATGCCAAATCGGGAACAGGCCTGGAATCTACTCTGCGAATACACCCTTAGCGAAAGCTTGCGCAAACACGCCCTGGCCGTGGAGGCATGCCTTCGCGCGTATGCCACCAAGCAGGGCCAGGACCCGGAGCTTTGGGGCATCACTGGCCTTCTGCACGATTTCGACTACGAACGATGGCCTAACGCTGAACACCATGCCACCCAGGAACATCCCTACCAAGGCTCACAGATCCTCCGCGAACTCGGCTACCCGGAGGAGATGATCCACGCGATTCTGGGCCACGCGCACTACTGCAATGTCGCGCGCGTTTCCCCGCTGGACCGTACGCTCTTCGCCTGTGACGAACTTTCCGGCTTTCTTACCGCTTGCGCTCTGATCAAGCCGAGCAAGAGCATTCACGAAGTGGAAGCTGCCTCGGTGAAGAAAAAGTTGAAGGACAAAGCTTTCGCGCGCGGGGTCAATCGCGAGGACGTCTACAAGGGCGCGGAAGAATTGGAAACTCCTCTCGACGAGCACATCGCTTTTTGCATTGCGGCCATGCGCGCAGTAGCGCCGGAGCTCGGCCTGGCAGGCGTGGGCGCCACGGCATAATTCTTTCCCCTTTCATCTCTCCCGGGATTTTCACGAACCGTATCGCGCTTGCTCTAACCTCGGCACTTTTCCTCGACTTTCTACGCGATTCACAACGCTTTTCGATTTTCAACAAAAATATTTTTGCACATGTGTTGCTCGTGCGGACCCTCATTGTTAAAATCGCGCGATTTCAATGCACCGAGCGAGCGAGATCTTGGGAACAGTTGTGAAGCGTATCGAACGGCCGGAAGCGGCCCTTGCATGGCTCACCAGCTCGTGGACCACAATTGTGGGCAAGACGCTTGCCGCGCACACTCGCCCGATGCGCTGCCAAAGCGGCCTGCTTGAAGTCGCTGCCGATGGCAAAGGCTGGCGCAAGCAGCTCGAGTGCATGAAGGCTGAATTTTCCGCGCGGGTCAATCAGGCTTGGGGCGGCAATCTCGTCCGAGAAATCAAGTTCGTAGCCGCAAAACCGGGCCCCAAGAGAGTTCCTCGTGAGCTGGATAACGAGCACACTCCGTTTGTCCGCAAACGCAAGGGCTAGGGATTGTCGCGCATTTTCGGAGCCGCTGAGGGAAGGAGAGGGATATGTTGAAGCCACGTCGATGGATGTTCCCAGGTTTGATGACCGCGTTCGCCCTTGTTGCGTGCGTTGGCGGAACTTCGACGGCGCGCGCGCAAGGTCATTGGGAAAAGGCCGCTCCGTTCCCCGAGCCCGAAGAAGAGCTTTATGGCGCCGCCGCCAATGGAAAAATGTACGTGATGGGCGGGTACGGTGAGGGCGGCAAGCCCGTCGGCATGGTGTGGGAGTACGATCCCGCAACGGACAAGTGGACGAAGAAGAAGGACATGGCCGTGCCCGCGCACCACGCGGCAATGTGCTCCTACAACGGCAAGATTTATGTGTTTGGCGGTTTCACGCTGCTCATGGACGGACAGAAAGTCGGCTGGAAACCAATCGACAACGCTTGGGAATACAATCCGGTGACAGACAACTGGAAAGAGCTCGCGCCCATGCCGACCAAGAGAGGATCGCCAATTGCCGAGCAGGTCGGAGGAAAGATTTATGTAATTGGCGGAGCGGCAATGCACCCGGGATCGAAAGTGCCGGCGGTTTTTGCGAACGAGCCGGCGCGGTCGGTTTCAACGAACGAGGCGTACGATCCGGAAACGAACAAGTGGGAATCGCGCAGCCCGCTGCCGACGGCGCGAAATCACGCGTTCGCAGGCGCCGTCGACGGAAAGATCTATGTGATTGGCGGGCGCATCGGAAGCCCATTCATCACCGTGTCTTCGAACATAGACGTGGTCGAAGAGTACGATCCGGCCACGGATATGTGGGGCGCGATCAAGTCGCGGATGCCGACCCCACGCAGTGGGGGCGGGTGGGCGACTTACAACGGTAAGATTTATGTCACGGGTGGAGAACTGCAGACGCCACAATCTCTCGGAGCGTTCCGCGCGTTTGAAGCATACGATCCGTTGAAAAACACCTGGGAGATTCTGCCTCCGCTACCGAGCCCGCGGCACGGCGTGGCGGGCGCGGTGATCGGAAACAAGATTCACTTCGTCAGCGGAAAGATCACCTCGGGCGGATATGAGGACGGTTTGAAGCTCTCCACGCCTTCGCACGACGTGTTCGTCCTCGACAAGTAAGAGGGTCGGCACGCGCAGAGCCAGAGAGATATTTCTCGTTGCGAGGCGAGTTGCTCTTCCGGTCGTTGGCTTCTCGCCCTTTTGACGGCAGGTTCCTCAACTTGAGTCTTCCAAGTGAAGAATTTTTCCTCGCAGTACAGGGGCAGCAGCTTGAAGTGCGCCGCATTCCCGGTGAGAATGCGGGACGATCTCCTATCGTTTTTCTGCATGAGGGACTCGGGTCGGTTTCGATGTGGCGCGATTTCCCTGATCGGGTCGTTGAAAGAACGGGCTGCACGGCCATCGTTTATTCCCGGCGCGGCTATGGGAGATCGGAACAGCTGAACGCCGACCGCAAGATCGGATACATGCACTACGAAGCTTTGCTGGTTCTGCCGGAGCTACTGGAAAAGCTCGGCATTCTGGAACCGATTCTACTGGGGCACAGCGATGGCGGTTCGATCGCGCTGGTTTACGCGGGAGCGCAACATCCCACGAAAGCGTTGATCCTTCTGGCGCCGCATGCCTTTGTCGAGGATTTAACCGTGGAGAGCATTGCCGCTGCGAAAACCACTTTTGAAACAACGGATCTTCGCGGCAAACTTGCACGCTACCACGCAGACGTGGACTCGACCTTCTGGGGCTGGAACCGGATCTGGCTCGATCCTGAGTTTCGACGCTGGAATATCGAAGAATTTCTGACGGGGATCAAGTGTCCGGTCTTGGCGATTCAGGGGCTCGAGGACCAATATGGAACGCTGGCACAGCTTGACGCAATCGAACGACAAATTCCGGCAAGCATCAGGCGTCTCCACCTTGAGAATTGCCGCCATTCACCACACCGAGATCAGCCCGAATTGGCCTTGGAAGCTGTCGGCACGTTCATCGATGAGCTATACCCATTTTGAAAGTGTCAAATCGAACCAAATCGACGACGTTATCGCACTACAGGATGTCAATTAGTCTCGATCGGTAGAAACACGGATAGACGTTTTTTGCATTTGGCGTGATCCTTCCAGCCTACTGAGGAATCTAAGAGGTTGGAGGTCACCGTGGCCGATCAGTGGACAGTTATGGTGGTATCTGCGGATCTGGAACAGCGCCGGAACATTGCACGCATTCTGGCAAACCAAGGCTTTGACCCGTTCTGCGCCGCTACGGTGAGGGAATGCCGCGAAGCCCTTCGAAATCAAGATATTGCGCTTGTATTCTCGGGCAAGTATTTCAGCGATGGGGATTACCGCGATATTTTGGCGACCACGACCGAGTCGCAGAATAAGGACCGACCGCGAGTCGTATTGATGAGCGAGGCGATGCGTCCTGAGGAGTATCAGAGCGTGCGCCGCACCGGAGTTTTTGACATCATCAATATGCCCTGCCGCCCTACCAACATTGAGTGGACCATCATTCTGGCGAAGCGTGACGAACGCAACCGCATGAAGCAGATGGTGCCTCTCCCTGCCGCGAATTATCCCCAACACAAAGCGGCGGCTGCGGGCTGACCGTCAACACGGCTCATCTCTAAGAGAGAGGCATCGTTTCCGCGAGGCCGGTACCGCGTGTTCAGCTGCTAACCTCGATAGCATGAAAAGATCGGATTCTGGCACGATTTCGGCACAGCCGGTGCGGCTGCTCGGCGTTAAGAATTTGCGTGCCTGCGTTGTCCTTAGAGTCACTGGGCGCTCTCCGCCGTTTCTGCCCACTACCGCCAGGGACACACCGTTCATAGCCCTACGAGCGCACGCCGTTTTGATGTACGTACTTGATGACCTCGACCTCCGACATGGCAACCAGCCCTTGATCTACCATCTCGTCCAGGTGGGGGATAAGCTTTTGTACTTTATCCTCGGAATCGATAACGCTGACCATAATGGGTAAGTCCGACGAGAGGGCAAGGATGTGCGAGCGATGGATGAGCGTGCTCGCGCCATACCCCTCGATGCCGCGGAATACTGTTGCACCGGCAATATCCAGTTCACGGCATTTCTCGACAATGGCGCGGTAAAGTGGTTTGCCCTTCCACTTGTCATCCTCGCCGAAATGGATGCGGAGCATTTTGGCTTTGCCTTCGAGCTTCATTGCTGGGCCTCCTTCCTTCTTTCCGCCTCCTGGTAGTTATGAGTGTATTTGATAACGTCAACATCGCTGAGCACAACGAGCCCCTGTTGCACCATTCCATCCAGAATCGGGGAGAACGCGCGAAGCTTCTCTTCGGTGTCCACCACCGATAGCATCATCGGCCGGTCGTGCGACAGATGCAGCGCCGAGTCTTTGTGCATGCGCCTGTTGGCTCCGTACCCAAGAATCCCCTGATAAACGGTGACACCTGCGATGTCGTTCGCACGCAAGCTTTCCACGAGCGCTCTGTGGAGAGGCTTATCGTGCCATTTGTCGTTTTCGCCAATGAAGATCCGCATCAGCTTGGCCTTCCCCTCACGACGAAGTGGTGGCGTGGACGGCTGCGGCGTTCTTTTCTTCGAGACTTCCGATGGCTTCAACACGTTGGTATCTTGAACTTCGATCAGCCCTGTACCCACCATCTCGTGCAGCTTGGGCAGAAGCTCTTCGACTTTGTCTGCCGATTCAATGAATTCTATTTTGATCGGCAGATTTGCCGTGAGCACTTCAATGCGTGTTGTATGCATGTGGTGATCGGCACCAAAACCTGCGACGCCACGCATTACATTTGCCCCCGAGACGCCGCGATAGAATAGAAAATCGAGAATTGCCGAATAGTCTGACTGTCCGTGATGTTGGTGGTCTTCCCCAACATAAATGCTGACTTTTTTCGCAGGTCCGGCTTTGAGCATGATTCCTCCTTAATCCAAGATCCCTCTTTGAGCTACGAGAAACTCCGCGGCGCGTCCCAGCACGCCGCCTGCCGTGTGATCACCCCTTTATTGCCTATTGAAGGTCGAGTTCTGCTTCGGGTTCCGCCTTGTTCTTCTCAGCTTTTATGTAACAGTCCTTCCCGCAATCACACCAAGCCACACTGAAATGAAGCCGACAATAACGCTCAGGGTTACATTCAAACCGGCGATGAGTAGTTCGCCGTCCTGGATGCTACGGAACGTCTCATACTCGAACGTCGAAAACGTCGTGTAAGCCCCGATGAATCCAATGGGAATCAAATACCTCCAATTCGGGCTCCAATGAGTCCTCTCCGCAAGAAGCGTGAGAATGAACCCAATTAAAAACGAGCCGGTACAGTTGATCACAAAGGTCCCATAAGGGAACCGAGCTCCCAGGCGGTTGCTGATGTACCCGCCCAGCCAGAACCGTGCAATTGAGCCCAGAAATCCTCCCAATCCAACCACTAGATATTTGTTCATGTGAGCTAGTCTGATTTTCCTCCTTGACCACGGCGAATTACGTCGCCGGAGAATGGAAACACTTCGTTCATTTGCTGCCTGCCTCCGGGATTTGACCTGCACATAATCGTGACCTTGGAATCGAGCAGGTGCGCCAGCGCAAGGCTCTTCTCTGTCGCCTTGTCCGATTGAGCAGAACCATCATACGCAACAAGAATCGTCTTGAATTGGGAGTGTCTGCGACCCATCCTTTTTGCTCCTTAGTCCGCACCGACGGGGCTGACGTCCTTCGTGGCAACTTCTTTTTCCGCCTTGGGCAGCAAATGTCGGGGCATGAACCATGCATTGGCAAACATGGTGGGAATCACCGCACTGGCGATAACAGTTGCTACCAAATGCGAATACTGCGCTTGTGTAATGATTCCGTGACTGAGACCGAACAGCGCTGAAATCGTGCCAAAGGTGAGACCCGTCGACATCATTAATGTGTAATAAAGCCCCTCCTCACGCTGATATTTGAATGCCTTTACCGTAGGGAAGAGGCCCACTATCTTGGAGATCATCTTCGCGGCAAACAGAGTCGCGAAGACGAGCGGAGACGCGATCAGTACAGGAACCGACACGAAGGAACCCGCGCGAATGAAGTAGAACGGAGTGAGCAATCCGAAAGTGAGTGTCCGCAAACGCCGAATCAAGGCGTGGTCCTTACCGACCGTACCCGCCAGTACCATTCCAATGATGTATGCGGGAAGAACTGCTTCGCTGCCCGACCAAACAGCTAAGCCGCCCATGCCGAACAACAGGAAGAGCAGGTACTTCGCCTCCAACTCGGATACTCGACCGCCATAGTGTTTAAAGAAACGAGGCGTCAGGAACGGAAGGACGAAAAACACGAGAATGCTCACACCGACGAAGATCAGAGTTCGAACTGTAAACGGTGAAAAAATCAGGCCCAACGCGATGACGGTCCCGAGGTCGTTTACGAAACATGCCGCCAGAATGGCCTTCCCGAAGTTCGTCTTGTTAAAACCGAGCTCCAGCATGACGGCGTAGACCACCGCAACGGATGTGGTTGACAGTGCCACCCCCGCAAGCCAACTCGACCTGACACTCCAGTGCAAGACGTAATGAGCAATCGCCGTGCAGCCAAGAAATGGACCCAAGAAGCCCACGAGCCCCACCACGGTCGCTTCCTTCCACTTCGTTCGAAAAATCACGGGGTCGAGTTCCGCGCCAGCAAGGAATGTCAGAACGATTGCGCCGGTCCCGGCAAGAAACGTAATCCATTCGGAACTCGCACCGAGGCCAACCGTGCCAACTAGCGCGCCAATGATCAATTGCGCGACAGTCCCAACAACGATTTCCGTCAATGCCGTGGAGATTTTGAACCAGATCGCCAGAAGAGTAGCGACAAGCGCCAATCCAACCCACAAGGAAGCTAGTGCCCAGACATTTTGCATGTCAGTCCTCGCTTCTAATTCTGATCTGGGATCTTTGCCGGGGACATGACTCCGCGACAGGAACCCTGTCAGGAGTCATCATCTGTCCCGGCTTCAGGACAGCGGTTAGAGGGCGAACTCCTTCGCCACTTCAAGGAGCATATCAAGAATTAGTCCTAAGTCAACACGCATCCAATTCGCGGATCATCTGACGATTCACCATCCGCGACGTTTTCGGTTTTGCTGTCCTCCTCGGGAACTTGAGAGCGCGTGAACTCTCCGTGTGTCCAACACAATCCACGCTCGAAAACTGGCAGGCGTCTATTCGCTGGAACTATTTGGCAGCCGGCGTTGTGGGTATCGCGGCAGGTTTCTCGAAGTCGCTGTCGAATCGCTGATTCGCTCTCACGTCGCAAACCCACATATAGCGCCCCATCCCTGTGTGGGACGCTTTGAATACTTTTTTCCCGGTCCATGCTTTGGTGTAGGCCTTGGGATCGTCAAACGTGATGTTGAGTTCTAGATGTTCCGAGTCGACGCGCCGGAAGCGTTCGATCAAGTGCAGTTGATCGGTATGCGGGCGCCCTACCTGATCGAGCCACGTCCTGTCGTTGAATCCCACCATGTCGACTACAAAGGTGTCTCCTTCATACCAACCGATCGAATCTCCCCACCATTGCGGATCTGTATCCGGAGGATGCGTTTTCCGGTTCATTGCTACCTGCTGCCAAAATGGCCCCATTTCGTTGAGGATGTAGACGGTATCCGCTGTTTGAATGAATTTGAATTTCGTCGGGTTGAAGAATATTCGAGGATTGACGTAAGGGTCGCAATACTTCATGTAGGGGTCGGTCGTGTCCTCGAATGTGGCATTTTGCCCGTATCCGGCTCTTTCCGATTTCAGCTTCTGTAATGCCCATGGTTGGTAGGGAGTTCCATCCTCGAGTTTCGAGCATTGTGGATCGTCCGGATTCCAGCCGCAGCCGGGAGGGTCGGGAAGCCATTCGCCGGACAAATCAGGTGCCTGGGCGGACTTCTGAGCCTTTGATCGTGCCGCCGGCGACCCGCCCTGACCGCGAACGGAATGCACACCCTCGACAAGGGTGATCGCCAACGCGAGCGCCGCGGCAAGAATCACGATATGGTTTCGCATTCTGACGCCTCCGTTCTGCATCCGGAATCGCAAAGCACGCTTGGCCTTTTCACGCAGCACTCAGGGGCGCGCCCCGTCGTCGCCTCCTGTGCCGCTCAAGGACGGTTAAACAATTCCTTCCCGTCCGCCTTGACGACTTTGATCAGCAAGCCCCGCAAAGATCCGTTCTTCGCAGCATGAAAATAAATCGTGACCACGTCTCCCGGCTTTAAGGCATTCCTGCCCCACCCTTCCTTCTCAATCATCATGGTCGGAGGCGGAGTCTCAATGGCCCAGTGCCGCACTTCCCCCTTGTCATCCGGCGCATCGAAGTAAATCTGGCAGTGAGGCTGAGCCCATTCGAAATCAGTGATCGTCGCCTTCATCGTAGTAGCCTTCGACATCTCATAAACCGCGACACCGTGATGTGCGAAAGCGACAGTCGACGTCAAAATAAGACCAGCGGCAATTAAGATCGCTACCTGTAGTTTGCGTTTCATGGGGCTCCACAACGGTGGTGTTGGTATTGCGCGGAAGCTATCCCAACAGCCTTCTTTGCGCACCAACAGCGCGAGTTCTCGCGGATGATAATCGTTCCGGTCCAGTTGGGTCCAGTCCATTCTGTAAAGTGAATTTACTCTGAGGGTGCAAAAGCCGATGATACGGATGGCCCAGCGGTGAATTAGGTTTTCTTCCGAGTCGTCGCAGAGCGGGCGGCTGTATTGATGTTGTTTAGAGAGGCAGGTATTTGCTTGGTGTTCGCAGCACGTCGCAAATCAGAGTAATGAGACGGCCGATAAAAACGCTGAGTAGCTAATGTGCTTGTCCTATCCTCGATTGCAAAATGAGGGCCGGAACACGTAAAAGTTCATCGTCCCTACTGCTGGGGTATATCCATTTTTAACTCCTTGCCATCTGCGAGGATGATCTTTCCGCCCGAAAGATATGCGACCGGCGCCCCGCTCTTTGACGGGTGAGCAACAATCGTTACCTGATCGCCTGGCTTCAAAGATTCTCTGGTCCAGCCAGCTCTATGCAGCAGGGCCGGCTGTACAGTTTCACAACTCCAATGTGTAACTTGGCCTTTATCATTCGTCACGTCGAAATATATCTGGCTGTGAGGATTACTCCACACGAACTCTGTAACAGTGGCTTTCAGGGTTACGAACTGCGTCAAGTCGAATGCAGCGTTCCCATGGTGCGCAAGTATTGGAAGACAAGTCGAAAGGACAGCAATGGTCAGGACGATTGCCGCTTTGGTCTTCATAAACACACCTCCACTCGATGGGCAAATGCGTGAAACCTAGACAACATAAACAAATTCCCTCACAAACGCCTTACGCCAAAAAACGCAACCATATATACAATCAATTGCTCTCGCCGGCTGTACCCAGCTGGTGGCCATCTGCCAGCAAAACCCTTATAAGAATTCCGACAGGTTGGCCGTTCTTCGCCGGGTGGACCACAATAGCCACTTGATCTCCCGGCTTTAGCGACTGTCTCGTCCAACCATCCCGATGCATCTTCGGAGGAGCTGAAGTCTCGCAACTCCAGTGCAGAACCTCGCCTTTTTCGTTTTTCGCGTCGAAATAGATCACGATGTGAGGGCTACTCCACGAGAATTCCGTCACGGTCGCCCGTAGAGTCACACTCTGATCCATTTGAAACTCGGCATTCCCATGATGTGCGAACACAGGAAGGCAACACATCAACAGACCGACGGCAAAAACGATTGATCCCGGTCCTCCCGAAGCTAGCAAAGCCGTACGATACACAGGGCGTCGTATTTGCTCGATTTTGTGGGAACTCGCAGATCTTTTACTCACATCAACTCTCGAGGAATGCTAATGCCAACCTCCGATAACGGTGCGAACATTAGAAACACTCCCCCCAAAAGCTCATTTGGCGCAGATGCTAGCTTGAGATAAGGCTGATGTCAACAAAACAGGTTCGTCTCAGTCCTCAGGGTCAGTTGTCCATCTTGATGCGCGCCCTTGGCCAAGACGCTCTTCATCAGATGTCCGACGGAACGGCCGTCCTTAGCGAAGTGGGACGAGGGTCACGTCGTCTCCGATTTAACGACTCTTACAAATAACAATTCGTTTACTCGGAATGGCGTCCAGTGTATATGCTTGCCCAGTTGCGGCAAAATGAAATGCCACGTCAAACGGTTCTAACGGAATGTCTGTAGCCCTATTCGTATAGAATTTCTCGCTCATGACTCAAGAGCCAAAGGCGGGTACTTGTAAAGGTGTTGTAGTGTAGTTGATTTTGTTGGATTTTGTCGCCGGGGGCGCGGCCACAAAGGAGAATCGTATGCGTTTTTTAGGTTCGGGTTTCGCGCTTGTGTTAGCGGCAGTATTGGCTTTCTCGTCGGTCGCTTCGAGCCAAAGAGGGCAGCAGCCGTCCATCAATAAAGCTCCGAGTGCTCCGGCTCCTCCCCGTGATCTCTCGGGGGTTTGGTATCCCAAGGGTGGTGGACTGACTCAGGCAACACAGCCTCCGTTTACCCCCTGGGCGCAACAGAAGTTCGATGTCAATCGGCCGGCATCTGGACCGAGAGAAGATGCGGTTAACACGAACGATCGGTATCTCCAATGTGATCCACCCGGTGTGCCACGAATCTACGAGCTTCCGCGCCCCTTGGAGATTCTAAATACTCGCGACAGGATGTTAATCGCTTATGAAACTGCCGGCACGTGGAGAGAAATCTGGACCGATGGGCGAGAGCTTCCGAAAGATCCAGATCCCTGGTGGTATGGGCACTCAGTGGGCAAGTGGGTAGATGACTATACGTTCGTAGCGGAATCGAACGGTTTTAACGACAAGACATGGCTTGACCGGCCAGGCCATCCGCATAGTGATCAAATGCATCTCACCGAGCGCTTCAGACGGCTGGATCATGACACGATGGACGTAACGTTTACCGTCGATGACCCGAAAGCATATACGAAGCCGTGGGTGGGGACGCCGAGAATTTATTCGTTGAAGCCGACATGGGAACTCGAGGAAAGCTACTGCACGGTTGAAGACGAGACCCGATACTTCAATGATGTTACGCGTCCATCTGCCGCTGGGACCGCGCCCGAGAAAAAGTGATCTTTCCTGAACGAGCTCGAATCAGGCTACCTGTCTAGTGCGCGGAGGCCAGCGGATTCAACTCGCGACAGCCGCTGATTCGGCCCGAAACCGTGAGCGAAGCGTCCTATCGACAGGTCGCGCCTGGCTACGAAATAGAAACTCTCGATCTGCATACACCTAAGTAAACCTGCCAAAGACCTGCTGGAACTTAATTTTGTTGACATTCATTTGATCGCGGAGTAGCGTCCCGCGCATAAGTTGCCTTCTTCACGAAAAACACCCGTGATCCGAGACGAGTGCGAGCGCTTGAGGGGTTGATATGAATAGGCTCGGCACGTTCCGAAGTAATGGATTGATTACCGCTACAGGACGTTCCGGCTTCGTCTTCGCGATTGGTCTATTTGTCTTTGGAATTCCCGTATCCGCACGTCATCGAAGACGTGCTGCTGGCGGATGGCACAAACTCGGTACAGCGGCTCGAGTAGAGCTATTGATCGTCTGTGGCCGCATGTTTTCGCCGTGACGTGTTTGTTTGTGAGGAGAATGATATGCGTTCTTTAAATTTGACGCTTGTTGTGGTCGCAGCGTTGGCCTTGTCTGCGGTGGTGTTGGGTCAGGCAGCTCAGCAATCGGATGGCAAGAAGGCGCAGCCCAACGGTGCTGCTCCTCCTCGCGACCTCTCTGGAATCTGGTATCCATCAAGGGGACCTGCCGGCCGCGGTCGGGGAGCAGGAGCAGGTGGTGGTGAGGGAGGTGGAGGTGAAGGAGGGGGAGGATTCCCTCCTCAGTCCTTCCCGGCCAAAGACTTTCCTTTTACAGCCTGGGGAGAGAAGCAGTTCAACGACAACAGGCCTTCCTCCGGGCCGAGAGAGGCTCCTACTACGACTAACGATCGATATCTGGTGTGCGACCCACCCGGCATTCCACGACTCTACTTTCTACCTCGACCGCTTGAGATCGCCTACATCCCGGGCAGGACATTGATTTTTTATGAAACGAATAACACTTATCGAGAAATCTGGACGGATGGGCGAGATCTGCCGAAGGATCCCGATCCGTGGTGGTATGGGCACTCAGTGGGCAAGTGGGTCGACGACTTCACCTTCGTAGTGGAATCGAACGGTTTCAACGACAAGACGTGGCTCGACTCGAATGGCCATCCACACAGCGATCAGATGCACCTGACCGAGCGCTTCCGTCGGCTGGATCGCGACACGATGGAAGTAACGCTTACCGTGGTTGATCCGAAGGCATACACGAAGCCTTTGATAGGCCAGCCCAGGACTTTCCAGACAAGGCCGCAGTGGGAACTCGAGGAAAGTTATTGCACGGTTGAAGATGAGCAGCGGTATTTCAACACGGTTACCCTTCCGGCCGGTTCCGGGGGTGATTCCAAGTCAGATAAGAAGTGAACCAGGAAGATAAAAAATGTGGGGTGGGGTTCTGCCGAGGTGCGAGATGAAAAATACGGGTGTGACAGCGCAAAAAACGATTCGAATATTCGTTATGAGTCTCGCGTTGTTGCTCTTCTGTTTGTCGGCTTCCGCGCAGCTCAACTTGGGCCGTATTTTGGGAAGTGTAACGGATGAGACCGGCGGCGCCATCGTCGGCGCTACCGTGACGGTGACTGACATCCAGCGTGGAGTCTCGCGAACGCTGACGACCGATGAGGCTGGACAATACTCGGCGCCCAGCTTGAACCCGGGCACATATTCAGTCCGCGCGGAGGCTAAGGGATTCAAGGTGTTGGACCGCACCGGCATAGATGTCGGCGTCGGACAGGATGTGCGAATCGATCTTACATTGCAACCCGGCGAGCAGACTCAAACGGTGACGGTGACCGGGGAGGCACCGCTGGTGAATTCCACGAATGCCACGCTGGGCGGCACACTGGAGAATCAAACGCTCAACGAGGTACCGCTTAATGGCCGCGACTACCTGTACCTGGTCACTTACCGCCCTGGCATATTGCTAAAACCAGGCGGAAACACCAACAACGCCCTTACCTCGTACGGCGGGCGTCCCGAGGAAACGATCTTTCTGTTCGACGGTCTGTGGAACAACAATATCCTCGCCGGCGGCAAGCCCATAATCGGCGGAGGCGGTACCGCCGGCGCCGATCAGCAAACCATCCTGCCCATCGACGCCATTCAGGAAGTCAACATCGAGGCAAACCCCAAGGCGGAATTCGGCTGGAATCCGGGCGCCCAAATCAACGTGGGCTTGAAGTCGGGCACCAATAGCATTCACGGGACGGCCTACGCTTTTGGCCGCGATGCCGACCTGAACGCCAAGAATCCGTTTCTCTCGCCGACACAACCGAAGGCGGCAATGGAGTTGAAGCAGTACGGCGCGAGCATCGGTGGGCCAATCAAGAAGGACAAGCTGTTCTACTTTGGAGCTTATGAAGGAGACCGCTACGTCGCGGGGGTCCCCAAAACTGATCAGGAACCAACGACACTCGCCGGTGCTGGGGTGTCCGCGAGTTTCCCGGATGCCATAGCCGCGATGAACGCGGCTCACCAGCCGCTGAGCCAACTCAGCTTGAATCTGGCGGGCTGCACTGCAGCTGGCGTGTGTAACGCAGCCAACGGCATTTTCGGAAACGCCACGAGTTCCTCAACCTACCCGATCTCTTTGAACACTTCTGGCGGTTCCGATAACGCGATTGGCAGAGTGGACTATCACCTGAACGACCACAACTCGATCAATGGTGAATTTTTCTACGGCAAGGGAACCGTTATTGGAGCCTCAGTTGATGGTGAAGTACAACCGTATTGGAGAGGCGACAATACCCAGAACGTGGAGGTGGCCCGAGCGGTCTGGATCTGGACCCCCAATTCCTCCTGGGTGAATGAAGCCCGCTTTGGCTTTGACCGTTCCTATACTTTCTTTCTTATTTATGAATGCGAGCATCCTGGGTCGAGTCCAAACTACACCAACTTGGGATTCATCGCCGGCACGTCTGAGCCTCAATATATAACGACCTCCAACTGTGCGTTTCCAGATCTCACCATCAGCGGCTTTTCCGCCTTGGGCAATGCCAGCGCACAGAGTCAGCCACAGAAGACCTACCAGGGCATCGATACCGTTTCGCATACGTACGGCAAGCACGTGTTCAAGTTCGGCGGCGAGGTCCGTACCATCGTGTATCCAGGGGCGCAAGACAATAACGTGGCGGGCGTCGTAAATTTCGGATCCGTCGCTGCCTTCGCCGGGGCCACTGCACTGGAAGACTTCCTATCTGGAGTGCCCGCTTCAGGGACGCTGGGTATTGGCAATCCAAACCGAAATCTTCTCACAAGGTATGTCGGCGCCTTTATCGAAGACGACTGGCGAATCCTTCCGAGGCTGACCTTGAACCTGGGATTACGCTGGGAATATCAGACGCCCTACAGTGACAGCAATAATCAAATAGCAAACTTCGATCCAACCCGCCCCACAGGACTCGTACAGGCGACGAGTAGCAACAGTCTCTATACCACCGATCCACACAATTTCGGGCCGCGCTTGGGCTTGGCGTGGGACCTTACCGGAAAAGCCACAACCGTGCTGCGAGCAGGCGCTGGCGTCGCTTTCGCCCATCCGCCTCTGCAAGACTATTTTGGGTCGCAGGGCGCTCAGCTCAACCTCAACCCCACGGGATTTAGCTTGGTACTGCCGAATGGAACTGTAACCCCAGGCGTCGGCAATATCCAAACCGGCACACAAACCTTCGCATCGCAAAATCTCCCCTGGGCCCTCAACACTCCGGTTTTCAACGGCTCTACCTCGGGGCTCACGTGTGGCAACGGCGTCGGCAAGAATCCTGCTCCCTGCATGCTACAAGCGATCAACCCCAATATTCGTAACGGCTACGTTACGACTTGGAGCCTCGGTGTCCAGCACGCCTTCACTAACAACCTGTCGCTGGATGTTTCCTACGTTGGCAACCATGGCACGGGCTTGGTCACTCTGCCCGACATCAATATTCCGACTCCGGGCGCAAAGAACGGCAGCGGCGCAAGCGCCATCGGCCCTCCCCCCACGGGGGGTTACATCGAGCAGTCACGGCGGCCCTACAACACCCAATTCCCATATTTTGCATCAATCGAATATTTTACGAACGGCGACCAAGCCAACTACAACGGTCTGCAAACGAATCTGACCGAGAGAGCCTCACACGGGCTGTCCTTCACGTTCGGTTACACCTTCGCCCATTCGCTGGATTACGCTTCCGCCGAAACGACGGACACTTTTATGAATCAGGCATGTCTGAAATGCGAGTATGGGGACAGCACTCAGGACGAGCGCCACAGCGTGCATGCGACTCTCACATACATTATTCCTGGGCACAAGGCGCCGGGACAGATGCTGGAGGGCTGGGAGTTCAATTCTGTTGTGACTGTGCTCAGTCCGCTGCCCTACAACGCGGCGGATACCACGAGTGACATCAGCGGAACCGGCCGATTACTCGATCGCTGGACCATGGTCGGATCGGCCGGCAATTTTGATGGACTTAATCCTCTTTTGCAGATTCCCTGCTACGGTGCTGCAGGCAGCAGTTTCGCCAAGACGGCGAATTGCATTACGGGGCTTCCCGCGGCGTGCATTTCGGCAGCTGCGGCTGAGGCGACCGGCCCGGGCGGCACAACCGGCACGTCCTCACTCAACAGTCTAGGCTGCTACATGGTAGGTAGCTCCGTCATCGTTCCACCAGCGCAGGGAACCTTCGGTACGATGGGCCGAGACGTTCTGCGAGCTTTTCCTGAAAACGAATGGGATATGTCCCTGAGCAAGAACTGGAAGTTCACAGAACGTTTCGGCGCGCAGTTCCGGGGCGAGTTCTTCAACATTATCAACCACAGAAGTTTTTCAGCTCCCAATTCCAATCCCAACGCGCCGAGTTCGTTCGGGCAGTCCCAGTCGACACCTAACACGACCAACCCGGTGATCGGGAACTTCAGTCCCCGCGAGATCCAGTTGGGCTTGAAGCTGCTGTTTTGATGTCGTACACGGGCGAATTCGGGTGCAGCGGCATGCATTCCGTAAATTTTACCGTTATGAACGAAGGACGCATCGGCAAGCCGCTGGTTTGGGTGTCGTGAGTAGCGAGCGGCGCCTGAAGTGCGTTGAGCAAAGCAGACAGGAAACAGGACGTCAGCGCTTGGGCAGTGTTATCCGAGGTAGAAGCAGGTTGACGGCACAGGAGATGGATATTCATGAGGAGATGGAATCGAACGGCATCGGTGGTGAGTTGCTTGGTCTCCTTGGGCGTCGCGAGTACATCTTTTCCGCAACAGGCGCACGTTCAGGAGCAACCCGGACCAGGGAAGTTAGTCGAAGCACCGGCGCATTTCCGAGACGTACATCCGCCGTTATTCTTTCACGAAGAATGGAAAGCGGCGCCGGGCGCGAAAGAGGCGCCGATCACACAGGACGCCGTGGGAAATCCGGATCTGGAACTAAAACTCTACGGCGATCCCAAGGGTATTCTTCTGTCGGGGTCGGCTGGGAAGCCAGACGATCCGCTCCGCGTTTGGACAGGAACGTGCGAAGGGCCCTGCGCCGTCGCGTTCAGAGACAAGAACAATTATGTGGACCTGACCGGCCTCGCTAAGATTCGCTGGTCCACGCGAGTCTCTGGTTTCCACAAGCTTCGGCCGATTGTAAAGCTCGCCGCCGGGAACTGGCTGGTGGGTGACCACGCAGACGGAGAAATTTCAGACGATCACGTAACGGAATTCTCAATCTCCGATGTCCGTTGGCTCCGTTTGGATATTGACAAGGTTGTTGCCAAAGGAAGCTGGTTGGTCAATCCAGATTTGAGCAAAGTCGATGAGGTAGGGTTCGTGGATCTGATGCCAGGAAGTGGTCACGGCCAGGGTGGCTACTCTACGGTGAGTCAATTCGCGGTTTACGGCAAGGCAATAAGCCGGGAGGCTAGATAGCGATCCTGAAATCGACCAAAGTCCAGACAGACATCTTTGATGATTGTTGGAATTTGTCGATCTATCTTTCCTGCATACTCCTAAATGGATTTTGAACCGCTCCGGCAGGAGCGTATAGCTTTCGGGAAAATTTCGCGATCTCTTCGGCCATGGCTCGTGGTTGTTCGGGCGCAAGGGCGTGACCCGCATTGGGAATTACAACGACCGTGACACGGTCACCAAGTTCCGACTTCAAAACGCCGGCAAACTTCCGGGGAGAGACTGCGTCGTACTCCGCCTGCAAGTCGAGAATGGGTGCCGTACCGCAAGCGAACCACACGTCCACCGGCGGGTTCCTTTCCGCGACTCGTTCGGCTTTGAAAGCCTCCGGATGCCATCCGCTCAGCCAGACATTTGGATCGTGACCAGGAGCGAAAAATGCCACCTTCAAATATCGCAGGCGATCGGCATCGGGCAGCGAAGTGTCGCCGCTTTTGTTGATTGCGTCGGTCACTTCCGGGGGGATGGGCAACTCGTGAACTCCGGCGGGTACTTTGCCGGCTGAGGCAGCGGCCAGGACCACACCTCTTACAAGATCGGCTCGGTCCGTCGCGAGCATGCGAGCCACGAAGTTCCCAAAAGCGTGGCCGACGATTACACTCGGGCTTTTCGCTTCTTGCTCAATCACGGCAGCAACATCGCCCGCGTAGTCGTGAAGCGTCAAGTCCGCCATCGGCCCGGCGCTTGTGCCCACACCGCGCGGCTGGGGCCGCAAAACGCGGAAGCCTTGCGCGGATAGCATCGCGGCCACCACATCGTAATCCTCGGCTCCCCGGCCGAGTGAGGGCAGGATCACAATCACTGGTCCCGAGCCTTGATCGAGAACCTCAATTCGCACGTCTTTGCGACTCACAGTGGCGTGCTTTACGGTATCTGGCTTCTTTTCAGACTGCGTCCAGGCGAGCTGTCCAACGGCCATCGCAGCTGCAAGAAGCGCCAAAAATGGAGCTTTGTATTTCACAGAATTCGCATGCGCCTACATTTGAGATGGGCCCTTGGACGAGGGCCCACCCTTCTGCTCAGCTAGTTAGCTGCAGGCAGTTCGGATTCGTTCAGGACTTCGATCAGCCATTTTCCGTTGTTTTTGGCGACGACCCACTGGAGCATGCCCTTGCGAGGAGGAAGCTCATCCCCTTTCGGGTTCGTCGTGCCGGACAGCTCATAGTCCGTGGCGGCGACTGCGACGTCGGGCGTCACGAAACGAATGCTGCGCAAAGTATACGTCCGGTGAGAGTTCTTGAGGACGCTACCGTATACCGGCACCAGATGCTCGTCGATCACCTTGCGGGTGTGAGCGGTGACTTGCCGCCCATTTGTGAAATCTCCATCCTCGGTAAACAGCGCAGCAACTGCATGTGGATCGTGTTTGTTGAAGGCATCCATGTATGCATCGATCACGGCCTTTACACCTGCCGTGTCTCCTTCCGCGGCTCCGGCCTGCTTCAGTCCAGACAAACTCATCCCAGCGAAACAAGCGAATGCGACGAGCGGTACCATGATCTTTCTCAACATAACCTGAAGCTCCTTGAGTTTGGAATGCGGCTATGCTACCACAACCGCGTGCTCGACCTGCCCTGGTGCGGCTCATTCATTCTTCAGTTTTCGATTGCACCGAATCGCGGCTCCCTTAAGGTCTCCATCAGCCAGCTTTGCGTCAGAACTTACTCAGACTGCCCCGGGTTCCATAACGGGTTGACAACTCTTTGTTACTAACCAAGAACGTACATCCCACACCCTAGCGGAGTAATCTGACACTCAGAGAAACTCCTTTGTGATACGAAAATCCATTGACACTGCACAGAATCCTAAGGATTATCTTCCGATCGTGGGCATTGGTGCGTTCAATTGACGGACTTAAGTTATCGTTGGACTCGCTCGGGAGGCACCGACAATCTCGGATCGCAGAGAGGGCGCCATGAAAAGAAAGAGCACGACAGCAGCCTTCACGACTTTGGCTTTGGCAGTCTTGCTTGCCTTGCTAGGCCAACCATCCCGCGCTCAAGATAGCGGGGCAACTCTTGGCAAGAAAGTCGAGGAAGTTTCCAAGAACATAAAAGTGCTTAACGGGATGCCTGCGGATCAGATCATTCCGACGATGGAATTCTACGAGGCCTCGTTGAACGTGGGCTGCGAGTTCTGCCACGCACCTGGCGGCCTTGATAAGGATGACCTCAAGCAGAAAGAGGTCACCCGCAAGATGATCCTGATGGTTCGGGCGCTCAACAAGGAAAATTTCGGCGGCCGCTCCGAGGTTACTTGCTACACTTGCCATCGCGGCTCCATCGAGCCGGTCGAAACGCCACCTGCTGTCGGAGCGGATTACAAGTTCCCGAACCCAGATATGCCCAATGAAGCGCCGGCGAACAAGCCTTTGCCTGGCCCACCGCCCGGGGAAGTGCTGGACACTTACTTGAAGGGTCTTGGCGGCTTGGCAGCGCTCAATAAAGTTTCTACCCGCGTTGTCAAAGCTACTCTCACGGAAAGCGCGGGGCGTGGGGACGGCCTGACTCTCGAGCTCGTGTCGAAGGGCCCCGACAAAGACCTTTCTTTTCTACACACCTCAATTGGCGACACCATTCGCGTCCGCAACGGCGACGTCGGCTGGGAACACAACGTGTTTGGTGTGATCCGCGACGTTCGCGGTGGAGAAATCGACGAGCTCAAGATCAAGTGGGACACCCTGTATTTTGCCACTCACTTAAAGGAAATGCTGAGCAACCTCGATAGCAAGCAGGCCAAGCTTGATGGAATGGATGTTTACGAGGTCAGCGGATTGGCTTGGAATCACATGCCGGTGGTTCTCTCTTTTGGCAAGGGCACGGGCAACCTCCTCCGCCTGGTATATTTCGATCAGAATGACAATGGACACAGCAAGATCCAGGTTGATTTTTCCGATTACCGCTCGGTGGAGGGGACTCGATTCCCGTTCCACTGGACGGTCGCTTGGGCGCTCGGTTATCAATCCATTCGGGTGGACCAATTCCAGCAGAACGTTCCAGTAGACGACAGCAGGTTTGTGAGGCCAGCACTTGCCGCGCGCGGAAACGGAAACTAAAACGCACGAGTCAGCTCCTTGCTGCGAGAACTCATGAGTTTCCGAAGGATTAGAAAGAAAAATGAAAGCCGAGGCACCCTGTATTGCGTTTGGGTTTCTTCTTGTGATCGGCAGTTTTCCATCCGAGCATCACGCGTCGCTTTCTGTGACGATGAACACCCGATTGTATTACATGATTCAGTGAAGCCAGGCGACCGGGTGTTCGTGGGGCTTCGTCCGGCGAAAGACGGAGCCCACACTGGCGCCTTTATAAAAGGTACGCTTGCAAACAGAAAAGTTGCAGGCGGCCAGCAACAAGACCATTCGCAATGAGTTTCAGTAAACCTAGCGGTTTCCTCTCGCCCACACACTGAAGCCACCTCGGGGAACCATCATCATTACCACAGACTCACCCGGACCAATCAAAAATCGTGCGGTCGGAGACACCGCGGATCGGCTGCCAGCGATTGGAATTGGTAACACGATGACTCATAATGCCCCGGGCGAGGAGATGATTACATGCCAGAATTGATGCGAGCCGCGCGTATGTACGAAGTAGGTGGCAGAATGTCGATCGACACGATCCCGGTATCGAAACTCGGACCGGGCGATGTGCTCGTGCAAATCAAAGCGTGCGGGATGGTGCCCAATCTGATCAACGTCCTCACGATCTGGCCCAAGATCCTCCCGCAGCTTCCCTTACCAAAGCTCCCGGCCGTTTTCGGGCTCGATCCCGCGGGAGTGGTCGTGGAAGTTGGCGCCAATGTTCTGAATGTTCAGCCGGGCGAACGTGTCTATGTGAATCCGTTGCGATCCTGTGATGGATGTGACATGTGCCGGCGCAACGAGCGCGCCTTATGCCGTTACTTCACGTTTAACGGTTACTTCGGCTTCAGCAAAAACTCGCAAAAGATTTGGGATCTCTATCCTCACGGGGGCTTTTGCGAATTTATGACCGCACCGCAGTATGCACTCGTCAAACTTCCAAACAATGTGACGTTTGAGCAGGCGGCTCGTTTCGGATATTTGGGAACGGCTTACGGTGCTCTCAAGAAGTCGCGGATTGCGCCAGGAGAGTCTCTACTCATCGACGGAATCAGCGGAACGCTCGGAATTGGCGCTGCGCTCCTTGCCCTAGCAATGGGCATCACGCGAATCTTTGGGACAGGCCGCGACCGCAAGCAACTTGATCGCGTAAGAAATCTCGCCCCCAATCGAATCCAAGTTCATTCGCTGGATGATGGCCCGACCAGCGACTGGGTGAAGCAACAGACGGATGGAGAAGGAATTGACGTAGTGATCAGCGCGCTTGGGGCGGGTGCGCCTATTGCGACGATGCAGGAATCGTTGCGCGCTTTGCGCCGCGGAGGCAGAGCAGTGAATGTGGGAGGCGCAGTCGGGATTTTGCCCGTGGATGTGCACTGGCTCATGGACGAGCAAATTCAGCTGATCGGCTGCAATTGGTTCAGCGCCACACAAGGGCAGGAGATGGCTGAGTTGGCCCGCGCAGGGACCCTCGATCTTTCCGTCTTCGAGCATCATCGCTTCCCGCTCGATGCAATTAACAATGCTATCGCAAAGCGGAAAGAACGAAGCAGTGGGTTTGCCAACTATGTGGTGATGCCTTAGCCAACGCGGACATAGGCCGCTGGATTCGCCGCCTGCAACTAATTCAAGCGTACTTACAAAGATCGTGTGATATAGAATGGCTCCCAGAAGATCTATCCTCGGAGGCTTCTATGAAGAAATGGACTGGGATGGTGTTTTCCGCAGCGATTTTTTGTGCTCTGTTTGTGGGATTCGGCGCGAATGACATGCGAGCGCAAAGCACTTTGAGCATCGCTCAACTTCCGCCCGATGTTCATCCAGACACACTCTCCCGCATGCCCCGTCCGCACCGTGAGGATTTCGCCAGCGAAGAAGAAAAGCAAGCGTTTGATCGCGTTGTGGCAACGCAGCCGAGTATTAAGGATAAGAGCGGAGTGTTGGGGCCAACCGGAATACGATCAACGGTGCCCGCGTTCGGTGAGGAATATAGAAAGCTGGGGAGGTTGGTGCACACAAAAAATTCGCTGAATCCGGCAATGGTGGAGCTCGTATCGATGGTCGCGATCCGCGAGGCCGACACACCCGCGGAATGGGGTGGGCATGCGACGAACGGCATCAAACTGCTTGGTCCTCGAGTTGTGGAGGTTATCGCTTACGAGGAAGACACAGCAGGGTTAGACGACAAAGTGGCACTCGTGATCAATTTTGGGCGGCAGCTTTTCCACGAACGGAGAGTGTCTCCCACGACGTTTGCAGCCATGGAAAAGAGCTTCGGCAGAAATGATACGTTAGACATTACATTGCTGATGGGCTACTACTTGCAGAACACGCTCATTTATCGCGCATACGATCAGCGGCCAGAGCCCGATAACCCTGCCTTCACGGGGAAGGTTCCCGTTTGGTGGTAGGGACTGCGCCAATCGAGTGAAATGAATTCCATGCCCGGCGGCTAGATTACCCCGCTTCTTCTTGGAAACGTTAGCATGTTGCTCGCCGACGGCGTTCACTATCCTCGAACATTTCCCATCGGCGCTAGCTCTATTGGGGTGGCTTGCTTGCAGGCTGCGGCTTCACGAAGTTGGAATCGTCGACTGGCACGTTGTCTTGAATCTTCTGAATCCGAAGCGTCAAGGACGTAGAGAGCTCCGTGCGAGGATTCGCCGGTGTTGTCTGAATTAAGAACGGAGCCTTAACACCGCTTCCTGTGTCGCGGTAGTCCCCGTAGTCAACCAGGAAAGGACTATTACCCACAGGCGTGGGAAGAATCGTCATTTTTCGAATCAGCAGGCCGGTTTGGGTGTCGAAGTAGAGGCGCTCCGGGGTGTCACCGTCGAGGGACCCAACCACGAGATACGCATCGCGGTCGTTTACTTTCTCAACGCCGCTGACAGTGAGGCTTCTGTATTCGCGTTTGAGGTCGAGGCTTTCATAAAGATTATCGTCTCGCTTCGCGCGGTTCTGATCGATCCTGAGCGCGTCGGCGACTCGCCCCTGCATATCCTGGTTCCATTTGGTAGTGCCGTCGAAGCCATCCGAGACTGTGAACGCCTTCGCATGATAGATGTCAACCATCAAATTCGGAGCCTTCTGATACTGCTCCACGTCAGCGGGCACTGGAATCGTTCCGCCCGGACCTGTGGGAACCGATCCAGTGGCCGTGACCACGCGAGTCGTGACTTTTCGAATGGCTTGCTCGCCGCCCAGAGCTTGAACGTATTTCGTCAGAATATCGTCAACCGAGGGCAGCAAGGGCGCCGCTTCAGCCGTCTTCGCTGCGGGAAGCGGCAGAGTAACCATGGTAACGGGCTTCGTGCTGCCGCGATGGCACGTGTAGCAAGTAATCATTTGTGCGCCGCCGAAATTACTTTTGTTAATATCGGCGAGCATCTTCATCATCGCGCGCGCTCGCTCCTTCGGCTCCTTCGTGTCTTCATATTCTTTCCGGAGTTCGTGACAGTATTCGCAAGTGACACCCAGTGAAGCGGAAATTAGATGCATTGCGGGTATGAGTTCCGAAGCGGGAGTCCCGTTCAACACTTGGATGTTTTTATAGACTTGTTCGGCCGTTTTCCCTTCGACTGGCGACTGCGCGTGCATGGAGTTCGAAGCAAATAATGCAGCGCCACACAAGAAGGCGATAGTGGCACTCCGCGTATATGAAGTTGACATCGTTGATACAATCCTTTCGCTGGTGAATTACAGGCCGCCGCCCACAAAGACTGGCGCTTCAGTAGGCCAGCTCTTTCACGCTTGTTGATCAGCACCCCGAGACGGCACACTACCGGTGGAGTGGGGGGAGCCACGAACGACGCTCAGAATCGAGGACACAGGTTTTACAGAAAATCAACAGCCGAGTTAAGACTTATGAACGGCACTTTTTTCATCCCGAGTTCCGCCTTCAGCCAGGCGATTAACATTGCCTCCAGATCCGGATTCGGAGCAAACATCAGCGCGCCATGTTCCGCCCCAGGATAAATCTTGAAAACGCTGCGCGGATTCTTCGATTTCTCGGCAACGTCTTTTGTGTCGGCAACCACGTTCGGAACTTTGTCGTTTTCGCTGACCGCACCAAACACCGGGAGAGAAGGGGTAGCTGCGATGTAGTCTTTTGCTTCCTCGGTCGCTGCGCCCGAGAGCACGACCAGTGCTCTGATTTCATGGTGGCGGGCAGCAAGCGCCGCAGCCTGGCCCACTCCGCAGCTCGCGCCTCCCGCTGCGATACGCGATTTATCGACGTCCTTTTGCGACAGGAGATAGCTGAAGGCCGCATCGGAATCGCCGGGCCACTTCGTTTGCTGGGCGATCCGCCTTGCTTCCGGGTCGGTTACTTTCTCACCACCGCTGTCGCCGTGGGAGCGAAAGTCGAAGGTCAGGACGTTAAAGCCTTGGGCCGCAAGATCGGTTGCCAGCACATCCCATGCGTGCCGATCCTTGTCACACTGGTGAAGTAAGATGATCGATGGGGCGGGATGGCCTGCAGACCAGTAAGTGACCCTCAGGTTCACACCGTCGGGAGATTTAACGTCGGCATCTTCCTTTTTCACATCGGCCGCGACGCAGACAGACGCAGCGATCAAGAGCACGACAATCGTTCGCACAAACTGTTTCACGATTATCCTCCCATTCGAGACTGCCAAGTTACCGCGTACCGTTACTGAATATGCTAGGAACAGAGTCCAACCCTTATTCTCAGGAAGGTTCCTCAAAACGCCGGGGATAACGAGCGTAACTAGCTGCGTTCAAGCGGTGCGAACGAAATCATCTTAACGGAATTGGGCTGCCCACGAAGTGGTCCTCACAGGCCACCTCTTCCTCTAGGTCCCAACCCGGCCGCGACACATAAAACATGCGAGCGGTCCACGGCATACTAAAAGCTTTCGGATCGTCGAAG
>Ga0206870_1069_pt1 | contig 28124 bp, 20 predicted proteins | sample Alteio_BWOrgCont_36_FD_152620 | JGI IMG/M metagenome (GOLD analysis project Ga0206870, IMG submission 152620) | Enriched cells from forest soil in Barre Woods Harvard Forest LTER site, Petersham, Massachusetts, United States -... | ecosystem: Environmental > Terrestrial > Soil > Temperate forest >... | reverse complement strand
GCTTAGGCGGCTTAAGCCGGTTAATTCGCAGCGGCAAGCTCGCGCAGCGGAATAAGCTTGAAGTTCGAGACCAACTCACGAAATTGCAACAAAGCCTGTTGCTGTTGCTGATCCTGCGTTTCTCCAGAACTACCCAGCGATTGAAATGTGATCGACAGCGAAATCGGCATCGCCAGGTTTGCGCGCTCATGCTGCGTTTTCGCGCTCATCGACCACGCAACGTGCGGCGCAGCGCTCGACCAGGCCGAAGGAGCCTCAAGGCAACCTCCTGCCCTGCATACAGTGGAGGCAACAAAGAGAGTCGAGTGTTCCGCGCCGTTCAGTGACTGGTCGCCGAAAAATCCCACATCGAACTTTGCTGGGGAATCGGCCGCCTGCGCTTGCTCCGTGCGATTCTCTCTGAGTGCCATACCACGCGTTAGATAACACCCCAGGGCGTTGTGATCTCCGAAGTAGTTAAGCAAGATGGCGAATTGCGCCGTCTGCTTTCCAGTCGAGTCCTGATAGGTTGCGCCCTGCTCGATATAGGTTGCGCCCTGCTCGATTGCCTGGTAGGGCCGCACGTTCCTCCATCTATTCACCACGTGGAACTTGCCGATGGTTGCCGGTAGCAGGTACTCATACGAGCGATCCGGAAGCCGCGCCGCAATCGGCCTTCGATCCGGAAGCCGCGTCGCAATTGGCTTTCGATCCAGCCGGAAGTGAGGCACTCCCGCGAGCGGCAGAACGAGAACTGCAAGGGCTACAAGCCGGCGTATTGTTTTTTGCGATTGTTCCATTTCCGTGGCACCGCAAAGAGAAAGAGTGCAGCCGAGAAAAAGACAAGACTGCCCAGAATATAGTCCGCCGCCGCCATGTGTCGGGCAAGTGGTACAAATCTGAGCGCAACCCAGTAGCAAAGCACCAGTCCGCAGAGTCTTACCAGGTTCAGCAGATATGCAAGCATGACGCCGGAAGCAACGTACGCGCCACGCAGCCACAGCGGCATGGCATAAATGTGACCTGCGATCAATGTCAGATATCCCATCGCAACCGCGCCACGCAGCCCATTGCATCCCGGCGCAATAAACATGCCCAGCGTGGGCGAGAACATCAGGCGCAGGTCATCCACAGCCAGAGGACCGCCGATCGCCTGCGCAAACGCGCGCGCCGTGTGCGCTCCCGCATACTGCAACGGCAGATCCGTCAGGCTCGTAATCGATTCCGGAGCAGGGTTGAGAAACAACAACAGAAAAATGGGAAAAAATGCCGCCCGGTACGCTTTGTATCCACCAAACAGCAACACCACGCCGCTGACATAGAGAAACACCAGCACTCCTGCCGGAATGAGGTTCGTGTGTACGCCGTGATAGGCCAAAAACGGAAAGCCTTGCTCCTTTACCAGCCATGCCAGCAGAAGTGCCGCGACGCAGAGAGCAAGGCCCCACCACGTGCCGTTTTGATCCCAGGGCCTGCCCCGCAAGGAGCGCACTGCAAGGGCGATCGAGGCCAGCGGAATCAGAATGCCAATCGAAGACAGTCCATTTGTCGTCCACAGCATCCACAACGATTGCACCCACGGGCCCAGCATCCACCAGAGCCCCGTAGCTGCGACCAGTAGAATTGCCGACAGCACCGGCCAGTCGACAGAGCCATCACGCCGGGGTGTCCCAATCCATCCTGTCCGCCGACTTTGGAGAATTGTTGGTGACATTAGTCCAATTCACTTCCAGTTTCTACGCGGTTGTATACGCGATACTGAGGAGTCGCAGCCGCTATCAGGTGCTCGCTCCACAAAAGGGATAAGTATGCAAGGAAATGCACCGGAGCCGTTGTCCAGCTCCGGCGCTTTTGTTTGGGTGTCAGGGTGCGAGGGGCCTGCCACTTACACGAGGAGTGGCTACCGGACCAGCTGATCCCACGAACTGAATCAGGCCGCTGGGAGCCTTGTTGTTCACGGTCCACACATTGCCGCCACGATCAATGGCGATGCCGTTGCCGAGCCCCCCGTACAACCCGCCCGCGGTAAAGCCTGTCGGCGGACTCAAAGCGTTGCCATTTGTATTAAGCTCAACGATGCTGTCCTGTGTGCTTATCCAGACATTGTTATTGCTGTCCGTTGCCACGCCAAGGGCTTTGTTGGTCAAGCCGCCGCCGACGGGCAGAGGTCCAAGAGCGATCGTAGGAGGTACAGCGTTGTTAATCTTCACTACAAAACCGCTAGAAATTGCCACCCAAACGTTCCCCTCATTGTCGACCGATATTCCTTGCGGGCCTTGAGGGAATGTTGTGGGCAGGTTTACGCTGCTAAAAGTGAAATGAAGGGGGTTACCATCATTCACGACCCTTACCACTGTGCCTATTCCGAGTCCGGTGGGAGTGGTGTTAGAGACCCACATAATGTTGGGTGAAACGGTAGTGTCGCCCGCTATGAATGGGCAGTCTGAGAGACCGCCGTCGGTGGTGGAAAAATCGAACCCACTGGTGGGGTTGAAGCCCGTAAGGCCTAAACCGTCAAGACTGTTCGCCACCCACACGTTATTGAAGGAATCGATAGCCAGACCCAGGGGGACGGCTAAAGCCGCGGTTGAAGTAAAGGTGACGTTGCCTGCCCCGTCCATGGCTTTGACTTGGTTGTTTGAAGAAATGGAAATCCAGAGTCTGCCGCCGTCATAAAAAACAAAGCCCGGACTGAGGAGATTACCGCCCGCGGTAAAGCCCCCGGGAGGTGACAATAATGTTCCGGCCGGGTTCATCTCGAAGATGGTATTGGCTGTATCGTCAGAAACCCAGACATTATCCGCGGAGTCCAAGCTTAAACCGCTGAGACTTCTGGATCTTGGGATGGGATAGGACAATGCCAGTGTGAGGTCGTTGGGCGCGGTAGTAAGAAACGGGACGTATGGCGCCGAGACTCCGCTTGGAAGCTGATTTACAAAGTCGTAGACGCTGGCGACGTTCGCTCCGGGACTTCGAGCTATGTCAATTGCAGCTTCCCATGTATTGACTGGTGCAGCATCTCCTGTCGGCGGTTTGATCGTGGCGAAGAGATTGGCGCAGGTAGTAAAGGGAGACAGCGAGTTGACGCAGGAAACAATGATATCGGCGATGGTATTAAGGAGTTTCGGAGAATTCGGGGACGTGGCGAGAAATGCGGTAGGGTGACCCGAACTCGGATTAACGATCTTGATTGCCAGGTTGGCGGCATTATTGAGGCCTGTATAGGCCGTGGTTCCGGGAGCGCCCTTCGCCGAAAGACTCGGATTCACGGGCTCGCCAAACTGCGCCATAGCGTACGAGGTGGCGGCCGTAGTGAGTTCATTAATGACAACCCTGGCCGGAAGGTTGTTGCATGCGCCAACCATAAGCGCAAGAGCGATATTAGGATTGTGAATGTCTTCGGGGGTGGCCTCGCCGTTTGTGGCGGTAAGGTACAGCTGAGACGCGGTATGCGCGCAGGCAAAAGAAGCAATGATGAAATTCCCGCCCCTGGTACTTGTCGTGTTGGCAAGCTGAGTCGCTGTACTCGGGCCGGTGGTGCCGGCTTCCCAAAGTGTGATGGTCGACAGGCCGATGGGTTGACGGCCACCCATCACGTCTCCACGCAGGCTGTGCGTCATTCTGGCACCGTGCTCGGTGGCTGCGACCGACTTGCCCTTTTTTGCGCTGGCCGTGCCCGTGGTGAGAGCTAGCATGGTGGTGAAGGTAAGCAGAGTGGAAATAGAAGCGAGGGATTTAAGGCTGAAACTGCGCATGTCACATCCTCCATACGGATGAAGGCCGAGTGGAGTCTATGCGTCAATCTGGATCTGAGGCCTTGAGAACAATGCTCCCATCGATACCGAGAATGACGGCATGCCAACGTGAAACAGAGGCCGTTCCACTTAAGCTTAAGCAAACTGCGCGAACATCCGTCTGGGGAAAGCAGGCAGTAGCCCCCTGCTCAATTTACGCACGGGGAGAGTATCACGATTTGATAAGAAACGGCATTAAGTTTCGAGAGATGTCTTTGGCCGGCGCAAAATCGCAATTTGATGGGACAGAGAAATATTTTTCTAAGAAGCATGCCCATTTCTCCTGTGGAGGATTATACTGGCCTGCGACAAGCCGACCTCGCTCGAATCTCCCTTTGCAGTTTGGATCGGAGTTGCATGAGCGGGGCGTCGATCAGTGGGTTGCGACACGCTGGAGCCTAAGATGCATAAGAAAAGCGCCTTTTCCTTGATCGCAGCTGCTTCTCTTTTTGCCCTCACAGTCCGGTCCGCGTTTGCTCAGATCAGCGGCTGCGTTGATTCCCCTGAAGATCCCACGGTAGTCATGGCGTTGCTCGGCGGCGGAGCCGCTGCCGTTCAATTTGTGTGGTCCAGATTTCGCGCTCGCAGGCGGCAGAAATAGGCGCTGATTGCGGTCAACGCAATCCCCTTTGGCATCTTAAAAAACATAGTGGATCGTTCCCGACCGATACGTTCATATTTTTGCTGGACGAGCGGTTGCCCGATAAATCCGCGCAGCCTACAAATCCATCCATGGCCCATTACATCGTCAAGCTTGCACGTCTTGGCGGCTACCTAGCTCGTGTCCACGATCCTCCACCCGGCAACACTGTCATCTGGAGACGCCTATCCCGACTAACTGATATCGAACTTGGAAACATGATCGGAGTGCAACTTGTGGCTAATTGAAAGCCGACCTGGTCAGGCCGGACGCTTACGTGGTTCCGATGGCACTTACGACAGAGACACATAATCGGAATCAACGACAGGACGAGAGTTCGATAACGTAGGATTTCTTTCGCACTTTCAATTTTCGTTGTGACTTTGGAAGGTTGTTGGGTTGAGGTTGATTTTGCTCTGGTCCCCTTGGGGACCAGAGCAACCGATCAGGCGATGGCCACGACCTCGGCCAGCCGGTTCATCCGCAGATAGCGCTTGGTACCCACCTAGTGGCAGCGACATATCGCAGGCGAGCCGCGACCAGCATCAGTGCCGACCTGCCATCCGGGAAGGCGCCCACCACACGCGTTCGTCGTCGTATTTCCCGCATCAGTCGCTCCAGCGGGTTGTTGGTCTTGATCGAGCGCCAGTGCTCGGATGGCATCGCGTAGTAGCTAAGCGTTTCTTCCACGCCGGCTGCGACGATCTCCGCGGCTCGCGCCAACTTCATCGCCTTCAACTTCTCTACCACCTGTGCCGCCTTCTCTCGCGCCGCCTGTGCATCTTCCTGTGCATGCACTGCCTTGAGCATGGCAGCCACTTCCTTCACCTTGCCGGTGGGCACCGCCGTCCACACGTTGCGGTAGAAATGGACCACGCAGCGCTGCCAGGAGGCTTCCGGATAAAACTCGGCCAGGTTCTCCACTAGGCCCAGGCACTTGTCGGAGACGAATAGCTTTACGCCCTTGAGCCCTCGCACCTTCAACTCGCGTAGGAACGCAGTCCAGCTGGCCTTGTCTTCCCTGGCCCCTTCGCTTACCGCCAGGATCTGGCGGTAGCCGCTCTGCGCCACTCCGATGGCTACCAGCACGGAGACGTTCTTCACCTCACCACCCCAGCTCCGCTTCAGCCAAAGGCCATCCAGGAAAACGTACGGGAACTCGCCCACCAGCGGCTGCTGGCGCCACTCTTCGATCTGCTTGTAAATCTTTTGGTTCAGATCGCTCACCGTCGAGGCCGACACCCGCGTGCCCCACAAGGCCTGCGTGATGTCTTCCACACGGCGCACGCTGATTCCGGCCAGGTACATCTCCACCAGCGCCTCTTCCACCGAAGACTCGCGTCGCCGGTAGCGCTCTATGATGGCGGTCTCAAACGGCAGGCTCCGCAACTTCGGCACCTTCAGGCTGACTTCGCCGGCCTTGGTCTGCAGCTGCCGCTCATAGCTGCCCGCCCGTGTATCCTTGCGCCCTTCGACCCGCTCGTACTTCCGAGCACCGCATAACTGATCGGCTTCCGCATCCAGTAGTGCGTTCAGCGTCTCTTCTACCGTCGACCGCACCACCTGGTCCAAGTGCGCCTGGATCTTGCCTTCGTCGATCTGCACCACCGACCCCAGCGCCTTCGTCTCGCTCCCTGCTTCGGTTGGCTCCATCACCCGTCCTCAGAGGCCTCGCTCCTCCTGCTTGTACCAACCTCAACAGCTCCAACTCAATTAAAATGTGCGAAAGAATTCCTACGTTATCGCAGGTGTCGACGAGTGTCGCCCATTCTCAAACATAGCCTTATTTCTCACCGGACTCCGAGCGTAACCCTATGCTTCAGATATTGATAAGCAGTTGGGTGCGACCATAGCTTGGATCTGCCCGCAGGCGCGGGCAGGGTTTCCAGCTTGCCATCGAGTGCATCACGAATGGCTCGCCTTAGCAGCGGAATAGCGTTGGCAATCTGCAATAGGGGATACGTAGAAAAGTTGTCCGCAGCGGTGGGCTTGATCAACGCGTGCGCAACGATCGCGCCAGTATCTATTCCCTTGTCAATTTTGTGGATCGTTACCCCGCAATGCTCCGGATCTCGAGCGACAAGGGCCCAATAACCCCCATGAACACCTCGATAGAAGGGTGTTATTCCAACATGGGTGTTCAGAAACACCGCATCGATCGCATTTAACAATCGTTCCTCCAAAATACGCGTTCCATTCACTACGACAACGCGGGGAGACAGGTCCTTCAAGAGAGTTAGGGTCCGATCGTCGTTGACGGACGAAACGTCGATCACACATTCTGCCGGTATGGGCCCTTCGTCCATTCCATATTCCCACAAAATGTCCCCTTCTCGTGCTGCCGTCTCTCGTCTCAACCACGGGACAATGCACGTTTCAAACACGCCTTGTCCGAGGAGTGTGCGCCAGCCGAGCTTCTTGAAGCGCCGTTTGAGAAAAGTCGACCTGGCAACCTTTTCCTCCCGAACGACCGCATCGATGCTGAATTCGTTAGCAAGCGCATGATAGATGATTCGGGAACGGACGTTGTTATTGATGAGCAAGACTAAGCCACGCAATGTGGTTTCTCCGCGCACAGAATGCTTTCCGCAACCTCGGCCATCGTCAAAGAGATCCAGCCCAGCTCACGCCTCAATCGTGCATAGTGTTCTACGATACGGGCCAGAACGGCTATGTTCTCGTCTAAGTGCAATCCGAAATTGTGCGGATGCCACCACAGATGAAATATCTTATGGCTCCTGGCCGCCTCGCTCATGGATTCGCAGATCCGTCTTAGACGCATTGCCTCGAACAGCTTCAGATTGGCAACCCATGGACGCAAGAACCTCGATTGGGGCACCCTGACGATGTTGTATTCTTCGTCCAGAGAGGGTGAAACACACCCATTACCCCCGAGATCAACATAAGCATCCACCAACCGTTTCGCGCGAGCGATTGCGCTGTTTCCCGCTTCGATCAAAGGATCCGCCTCGATACTGCGATAGGCAATCAGACCCTCCTCGGCGCAAATTCTTACGTGTTGTCGCGATATCTGGTTGCGAGGAAAAACAATACTTTTGAGCCCGACATTGTACTGGCTTGCTGCTAATTTCGCCCCTTTGATATCCGCGCGGAACGATTCGAGTGTGGGCCCCAGCGCCAAGGCGTAGAAGTGAGACAGCGTATGCGTAGCGATTTCCTGTCCTTCAGCCGCAAGTATCCGCCGAATCAAAGTTGGAGCAAAATGAAAGGGGTCTTCTTCCTCGTTCTTGCCCACTTCGGAGAATGCCGCGTAGGGATTCAGCCGATGATCGTGATATTGCGGCAATTCATCGGGTATCGCAGCTTTTAGATCCTCGATATTCGCAAAGAACAAAAAGCCAACGGTCGCCCAAGTTGCGTGAATTCCACACCGCTCGAACAGCTGAAGCATGGCAGGAATGGCCTGGCGAACACCCAGCAGGTTCTCGCGATATCGGTCTACTGTGCAATGGTCCCGGATGCCCCAGTGCAGCTCAAAGTCGAGACTAATTACAAGTCCACTGGGATTGTGCAAACCCTTCTTGTCCATCTGAGAAAATTTGCCTCCCGTCGCGTAAACAGGTACTAAAAATCCATCCGGTCACAAGCAAGCCAGCTGGGGCCTCAAGAGTACGGATCGAGATACAGCATCTAACTACTGGCGACCGACATATAGCTAGAAGCAACATTACGAACCGTGAACTGTTGAACATGTATAGGTATGTGATTCCGTACTGGATTGTCCAGGGCATCCAACACACCTTGCGCCATAGCCTCATGATCTCCCGGCGGCACAAGCGTGCCGTATTTTCCGTTGCAAAGTATTTCGGCGGGACCATGGGCACAATTTGTAGAAACAACAGGCGTCCCCAAAGCTAGAGCTTCTACCAGCACCACTCCAAATCCCTCCCACTTAGAAGAGCACGCGAGCGCAGCGGCGCGCTTCATAAAGCGATACGGGTTATGTTCGAGGCCCGGCAGCGCGACATCCTGCGTGAGGTGGAGTTCGCGAATCACTCCTTCAATTTGGATTCTTTCTGCCCCCTCACCCAAAATCATCAGACGTGCGGAGCGGTGATTTCTAATCAAACGAAATGCCCGGATCAGCATCGGGAAATCCTTAGCTTTATCCAACCTCCCTACGGCCAGTATCACTGGCGGCTCTCCCGCCTGGAACCACGGGTGATCGACCTCATCTTTGGCTGCCAAATAGAGCGTGTCTGAGATCACAGGATTGTAAATAACCTGAAATCTTTCGCGAGGAATGCCAGTTTGTGTTGACAAATCGTCTGCGACCCCACTGGAGACAGCGACAACGTGGTCAACTGAGTTAAGCGTCCAGCGACTCCACAGCGGTAACAGGCGATATTTTATGCCTGGGGTATTTGCAACAATCCTTGACATCGTGCTGTGCTCTGTCGCCACGATTTTTGTCTTCTTGCCTGCGGCTGCTCGCGCCAACACTGCAGCCGCGCTGCAGTGTGTCATAGCCGCAATGATTGCCTGCGGTTCTCTGCGTCGGAGGTACTTCGCCAACCTCGGCACGCTCTCTACCATGTGATCGGACCCCAAATCGAACACATGAATATCTCTTACGAGCAATCTGCTCATATCGCCACCGGCATGGCCCAAGACAAGATCGACCTCGGCACCACTTTCGTGCAATCCGTTGGCGAGATTGGCGAATACGCGTTCGACTCCGCCGATTTCCATAGTCGGTACCAGTAATGCGATTCTCATCTTAAGCCGTGCACCAACATCAGAAAGAACCATGCTATTACCGTTCCGCAGAAAAGAGATAGACGTACGCCGAGGTTCCATCAATTCTCTTCCAACGTACAGGCGCGGTTGAGGGCACCGAGTCCACGGCAGAAGGATTCGCGCCCGCGATAACGGCAATGGCTCCCGTTTGCTCAAGGATCCACAGTGCTTTCTGCTGCAGTTTTGGTCCCGACTCCCAAAAATCGAGCGCAGGAAGGCTGGCAGGCGTGGCGGCTGGTATCTCGGCTACGATTTGCAGCCGGGCAAGGTGAGCCCAGTATGCTCCCGTACCATCGCCGATGAGCGCCACCCGATCACCAGAATGCAGACCCCTGTTGAGCAGGCCGAGGGCGATCGACGCGTCCTCAGAATTCCTCCCAGCCGCGTGGTCGATTCCAACTGCCTCTCTGCTCGCTTGCAAGATCAACGCGGCCCCCACCGTGATCAATGCAGCGACGCTAATGCAGCGTACTGCGCGCCTTGTCCCGTCATCCGTCGGCAGCACGCAAGCGCAAACTCCGCCAGCAAAGAGCATTAGCAGCCAACCACCCAGAAAGCGCGGCTCAACATGGACTAAGGCAAACATAGTCAGCGCGAACGCGCCGGGTACCCACATAAACCACAGCTTCGAGACTCGCTCTATCCACCGCAAACGGTTGCCAGCGAACAAGGCCAGGATGATCAGGACGAACACGAGCTCCGCCCCTGACTCCATGATGATTTGAAATTCAACGGCGAGGTTGCGTGTAAAAACGGTCACCTGACGCCTTATATCAAGATGCGGAGTGATGCCTTCGTACCAATAGGTGGGGTCAAACCATGGCGGGTATGTTCCCATCTTCCTGGCAGCAAATTCGTAGATCTCGGGGGAATCACTCAGCTTGCGCGTGGGATGGACTGGCATCCCCGAACCGGGCGGCCCTCCCTGCCAGTGACGGTAGAATTGGACACCATTAATGTAAAACGCCTGGCTCATTCGAGCGGAATCCCCAACGGTCGGACGCCCCTCCGCCAGAGAGAGCGCAGTAACGAATGGGGCGCAGAGCGCCAGGAACGTGGCCATTGTTGTCCCGGCTAGGAGAATCGAGCGCAGCGATACGGGCCGCCACAAACACGCGCACAAGAGAAAGACAATCCCCATTGGAAAGAACGGGGCTTTGACGTAGTATCCCAACGCCAACACAAGGCCAAGCAGCAGGGCGAGACCGACGCTCGGGCTGCGTCGGAAACGCAGTGCGCTCCATCCCGCCAGACAGCAGAAGGCCGACATTAATAAATCCGGGGTGACCATTCCAACGGTTATGACATTCAGGTTAGCAATGGCGAATGCCGCATACCCAAGCGCCCAGAACGCTCCGTCAGGGATCTCTGGGTCACGAGCCCCCGTGTCGCTCCTGAGCCATTGCGGTGCCTCGCGCCAGAAGAGCTGAAAGCACGCGAGTGATGCGACGAAGATAAGCACATTGACACAGTGCACGAGCGGAAATTCCCAGTAAGCGCTGGGACGGAATGCCCGAAAGAAAGCAGAGATCACCAGTGGGTAGCCAGGAGACCAATAGGAATGGACCGCCGCGCCCGGATTGCCTGCGGCTACTTCTCTGGCAATGTCCAGATAGGACATGCCGTCGGGGCCCAGTTCATAGCGGGTGAACCAGGCTCTCATCATTGCAATCGCAATCAGTCCGACCCAGCAGCCGATCTGGAGTCTTTGTACTTCTGTGTCGGCAGCAGAGTTCGGCTGGGCATCTGCCAAGGGCAGCTCTACTTTCGTCGTCAATGCAGCCCCTTCCAGAATTCGCTGCTCCCAGTTGACCTACACACTATGGAGTCGCTGGAAAGAAATAGACATAAGCACCGGTTCCGTCGATCTTCTTCCACGGGGGTGGAACAATGCTCGGAACTGACGCAGTAATGGACTGCTGTGAACCCGCGATAACGGCTTTCGCCCCGGTTTTTTCCAGAATGGCCAACGCCTTTTGTTGTTGTTCAGAACCAGATTCCCAAAAATCCATTGCAGGGTGACCCGGACGTGATGAGATACCGGCAGGTATTTCAGCTATCAGTTGCAGCCGTGCTAGGTGTGCCCAGTAAGCCTCGGTTCCGTTCCCAATGAGCGCCACCTGATCGCCTGGATGCAAGCCGCTGTTGAGCAGGGAGACTGCAATCGAGGCGTCATGTGAACCCCTACCTGCCGCGTGGTCGATCCCCACTGCTTCACGGCTTGCCTGCAGGATCAGAGATAAACCAGCGGTAATTAGCGCGGCAGCACCAATGCACTGCACTGCCCGACGGGTGCCGATGTCCGCCGGCAGCGAGCAGGCGCAGACTGCGCCTGCAAAAAGCAGAATGAGCCAACCACCCAGAAAACGCGACTCGACGTGGACCAGGGCGAACATTGCTAGCGCCATCGCTCCGGGCATCCACACGAACCAAAGTTGCCGGAATCCGTCTATCCACAATCTATGGCAATTGGCTAACAATGCTAGAACGATCAGGACGTAAACCACCTCTGCCCCTGACTCCATGATGATTTGAAATTCGAGAGCGAGATCCCGTACGAAGACTACCGCCTGGCGACTCCAATTGAGGTGAGGGGTGATGCCTTCGTACCAATAGCTCGGATCAAACCATGCGGGATACGTTCCCATATTCTTGGCGGCAAACTCATAGATCTCCGGATAGTCATTCAGTTTGCGTGTGGGATGGACCGGCATTCCCGAACCGGGCGGCCCTCCCTGCCAATGTTCATAGAACTGAACTCCATTGATGTAGACTGCCTGACTGATTCGAGATGAATCCCCGAATGTGAGACGACCCTTCGCCAGAGAGATGGCGGCAATGAATGGAGTGCAGAGCAGCAAGAATGTAACGGGCGCCACTGCGCCCAGGAGAACCTCTCGACGCGATACATACCGCCGAGAACAGGCGCACAAGAGGAAAATGATGCCCATTGGGAAGAACGGCGCCTTGGCATAGTATCCCAGAGCCAACACCAGACCAAGTAGTAGGGAGCGATGAATACTCGGGGCGCGTCGGAAACACAACGCGCTCCAGGCGGCCAGACAGCAGAAAGCCGACACTAATAAATCCGGAGAGGCTGTCCCGACTCTTATGACATTAAGGGTCGCAATGCTGAATGCCGCATACCCAAGCGCCCAGAATGGGCTTCCCGCTATCTTCGAACCGCTAACTTCCGCATATTTCTCGTGCCACCGCTGCGTCTCGGCCCAGAACAACTGAAAGCATGTAAGTGTCGCGATAAATATCAGCAGATTCGCCAAATGGACGAGCGGGAGTTCCCAGTAGACCCCGGGATGGAAGAAACGCAGGAATAATGAAAGGAGTACTGGGTAGCCCGGGGACCAATACGCATGGATCGCAATTCCGGGATGTCCCTCCGCAGCCGCCCTTGCGACGTCCAGGTAGGCTAGTGAATCTCCGCCCATGACTTCATACCGGGTGAACCATGCCCTCACGGCCGCAATCGCAATAAGCGCAATCCAACAGCCGATCTGGAGCCTTCGTACTTCCGCGTTTGTAGCCAGATTCGGTTGGGAATCCGCCATGGGGAGTGTCGCTTCAGTCGTCAAGGACGCCTCCTGCCGTGAGTGCTTCCGAATTCGCCTGTAACTCCGGGTGCAATTCGTCGTTTTCAAGAACATCCCTAGGCGGATTTTGAGCCGTTTGGATGAGCGCGACAGCCGCAAGCAGGTATGCCCACACAAAGAACCTGTCGTCGAAATTCGGAAACATCACTAGGCGCACCAGGATGCAAATACCTGTCAACGGCAGCAGGTCGCGGAAGACCGAGCCCAACGGAAGCCGCTTCCAGGTCGCGGCTGCCACCAACACCCAGATGGTCATAAAGGTATAGGGAATCGCTCTCAACCCTGCCAGCGCATGTAAGTATCCGGCAAAACTGATCAGGACCGGCTGAGTAACGGGCGCAATTTCCGGTTTGACGAACGAGTGCTGCATGAGCACACGCCATCCGTAGATGCCCGCAATGCGGTTCACCAAAGCGGCAGCGAGCACAGCAAGCGCTCCGAAAACGGCTCCGAGGGAAAAACGTATTCGCTGCCTCCAGACCATCCAGGTCAACAGTATGAATGCGAGAATGACGTTGTCGGATCTCACCAATATGCTGGCCACTAGGAGGCAGGCAGCCAGCAGATCTCTCTTTCTCGCGAGTGCAAGCAAGGCGAGGACAACCACCGTCGCGGAAAGAGGGTCAGCCGTCACCAGCCGCCCCATGCTCAAGACTGGCGGAGTCAGCAGCAAAATCGCGGACAAGACCGCGTCGCGAGTCCAGACGAACACTACGAGGCCAACGACGAAGATACAGGATGCCGATATCAGGCGCAGTCCAACCAGGATGGGTAAGCCGGCCCGCCAAAGCGCATATCCGCCGGCTACATATCCCAGCTTTACCCGAAACAACCCTAACTGCTGCGCGAAATGATATGGGTTGGCATGGATATCGGCAAAATAAGGCTCGGAGGCAACGCTGTCAAATCGATAGGGGTAAGGTTGCGCGTCGAACTCTGCTCGCGCGATGCGGTGAATGGTCAGCGGATCGGAGTACCGGAATGAGGCGACAGCACCAGCGTACAGAAATCGGTCATAGGTTGGCAACGGGTGACGGTACGCCGTTGCTGCCAGAGCTAAGCAGAAGCCCACGTAAAGGATCTGAACGAGAGACGAGCCGCCTTGCCACCTTCGAAGATGGGGGCGACTCCGGCTGGGTGGGACGCTGCAAGATGCGAGATGAGTTTGCACATGTGTCTCCAGAGGACGCCGCCAGACTCTAATTCTTGGTTGCCACGGCAATCAGGCTCAAACCTCCCCACGGAAAGACGCCATCCACGCGCCTCAATACCGGCATGGTGATCTGCAACACTTTCAGTTGAGCGCGAGAAAATGTCTTGCGCTTGAGTACCTTCCCGCTCAGCCACCAGCCGGGAACGGAAAACCGGTTGAAGTCAAATATTTTCTCCACCCGAAAACCGGCTCGTTCGAGGCCCTGCTGTAAGGATTTTCGTGTATACCGTTCGCGGTGCTCCAACACCCGATCCAGCGTGCCGTACAGTTCGGGATGCTGCGGTACAAGTATGACCGCCCGTCCGCCCGGCATAAGAGACGACCGGATGTTCCGGAGCGTCATCTGTTCATCCGGCACATGCTCGAGCACATTAACCATCAGGACGGTATCGAACTTTTCTTCGAGGCCCACGAAATCGCTGGGGACGCCCGCGTCGATATGCCTCACTCTGAGGTACGGTTTCCCAACGGAGTAACCCCGCAGATAGGAAAGATATGATGGATTGATGTCGGACGCGAGGTAGAATTCGCGGGGAATGAACTGGCTGGTTAGCGTGCCAATTCCCGCGCCGATCTCCAGCACGCGATCACCCACGTACGGAGCCAGCGTCTGGCCCATCCACAAATTGAAGCGACGCGCCTTCTCAAGGCTCACCAGGATGTGCGAACCGTACTCATCTTCTTTGTAGATATCGTCGATAAGCCAGAGATGCAGAATCGCAGGAAACGCCAGCAGGGCATCCTTTCCGCCAATCTTCTTCCCTTCCTGATAACTGCGGGCGAGATAACTGATGGGGGCTTCGAAAATCCGAGCGCGTCTCTTGGCCAGCTTGAAAGCGATCTCGATCTCAAAGCGAAAATCGTTTTGGCGCAGAGGGATCGATTGGAACAAAGGCGTCCGGATCGCCTTATAACAGGTTTCAATGTCGCTGAGATTTAGGTCTGTGAAGATGTTCGCAACAAAGGTGAGCGCCTTGTTGGATAAAGTGTGCCGGAACATCAGCGCGCGGCGGTAATGTGTCGAAAGGTAGCGCGATCCGAACACGGCGTCTGCTGCCTCAGTGGCAAATGGCCGCAATAGCGAGGGAATGTCCGCGGGATTGTATTCGAGATCGGCATCGTGCACGATGCTTATGTCTCCGGTGGCATGCGCCAGGGCCGTGCGCAGCGCCGCCCCTTTCCCCATGTTGCGTTCATGTCGCAGCAGCACAACGCGTTCCTCATCCTGCGCAACTCGCTGTAGTATTTCCCAACTCCCGTCTGTGCTGCAGTCGTCCACCACAATTACTTCGAGGCTGTGGATGATGTCATCCTTCAACGCCAGCAGACGACGAAGGCTTGCTTCGGCGAGATACCGCTCGTTATAAACGGGCACCAGCACGCTCAAGCTGAACGAGGTGTGGAGTGGCTCTTCCTGAATCAGCGTGTCTGCCATCGCAGGCAAGGTCGGGATCAGACTCTCATACTGGGAGTTCATCTGTGTCGCTCCTGATCTAGTAAGTTTCCTCGCTGAAAGTCAGCGTGAAAATTTGGCCTGCGGTCTTGCCGTCCGAGAACCCAACCACTATCGCCGCACTTAATAACACATCCCAAACAACTCGCCCCAAACGGTCAAGATTTCCTCTCAAGGTCGTTCGAATTGAACCCTCACAACTAGTTCGCAATCGCCATGGGAGCCAGTTCCGCGCCTTGGGGGCTGTAGTCGATGGGAAGTCTGTACAGCAATTGCTGTATCGCGGTGTCCGATTGCCGCATACGGGCTGCCTGTTCCAATTCTGCCAAGAGCTTCGGGAAACCTGCCAGCACAGGAGCAGCTTTCACTTGAAAAACATTGCGAAACTGAGTGGCAGTTACCAGCGCATCTTCTCTCCAAAGTTGCTCATGCAGCTTTTCCCCCGGACGCTTCCCGACCACCTTGATATCGATGTCTTTTCCAGGCGTCAGACCCGCCAGCCGGATGATGTCCTTAGCGAAGTCGATAATCCTTATCGGGTCCCCCATATCCAGCATGTAGATGTCGCCACAGGAAGCGAACGTGGCGGCTTGCAGGACTAGTTGCACCGCCTGCGGGATCGTCATGAAATACCTGGTCATCTCTTCGTGCGTAATCGTTACCGGACCACCCGCCGCAATCTGGCGGAGGAAAATGGGAACCACGCTCCCCCGGCTGCCAAGAACATTTCCAAAGCGCACGCAGGCAAAGTGTGTTTTGCAGCCGCTGCCAGTGCTGGCATCGGCACGCTGTTGAATCAGCATCTCTGCAGCGCGCTTCGTAGCTCCCATTACGCTCGACGGCCGTACCGCCTTATCCGTGGAGATCATTACCAGGCGTTCACAATCGAATTCGATCGCCGCATCCGCTACCTCACGGGTTGCAGAAACATTGTTCAGAACTGCCTCGCAGCAGTTCCATTCCATCATCGGAACATGTTTGTAAGCTGCGGCATGCAGCGTAACGTGCGGGCGATAGCGGTCAAATGTTCGATAAACCGTTTCATGGTCACGAATGTTTCCTACCACCGGAACTATTTCCTTTCCCTCCTGACTCTCGATCTGATGCATCAATTCGAAAATCGAGTTCTCGTCCTGGTCTAGCACCACAAGTCGGTCAACATTCAACGCGGCTATCTGTCTGGCGATCTCCGACCCAATCGAACCACCTGCTCCTGTAACGAGAACCGTTCGTGCGTTGAAGCAACTAACCACCGCGGGATGCGCCTCGCTTATACTCTCGGAATTGGCCTGCGCCAACTGGTCAATGGAAACTGTCCGGCTCACGCGCACGTTTCCCTGCATCAGGTCGCTTCCTGAAGGCAAGATATGCACCGGCAAATCGAAACGCGTCGCGTCGCGAATGACTTGCGCAGCGCACTTCAGGTTCGCGCCAGAAAGAACCACCACTTCGATCTGGTGAGCAGCCAGGAGGCTAGGCAAAGACTCCGGATGACCCAACACTGGGAGACCGGCAATGTGAATGCCGATTAGGCGATTGTCTTCGCTTACCAGGCCGATAACCTGGGCCTCTCTCCAGGAGCGAAGATAGCCGACAGATGTAGCCAGCGTTGTCTCATTGCCAACAATGAGGGCGCGTGGACGTGGGGCGGCCTTGTAAATGGCCTCGTGCGCAAGGCGCCGCGTTACTCGCAAACCAGACGCCAACCCCAGGAAGATAATAAACTCCATGATCAGCACGCTGTATGGAACAACCGGAATCCCAAGTACCAACCATCGCATGAGAAGAAGGAAAATCGTCACGGGCACAGAGCGCAGTGCGAGACGCAGGCCGTCCCCTACATTGAAGAAGCGCCAGGTCGACTGGTAACCGCTACGCGTTAGCCGCAGTGATAGAGGCCTCAGAACGATCACAACACAAAGCCAGGTCCACATGCTGTGTAGCATCTTCGGCGGTATATCAAAATCAAACCGAAGCGCATACGCACCAATCACCGCAGTGGCTGCTGTAAGAGCATCCAGTAGTGTCTGGACATTGCGGTGAAAAATCCAGGATGGAATAAGTTTGGCATATCTTTCACGCCTTCCGACTCCCCTTGCATTCGTCCCGCGCAAGTGTTCCACTGGTCCTCCTAAGAAGCTAACGATCTTCTTGCGGTGGCGCCGTCGATATGTTCGAACTAGACAGGCAATCGCAACAAGATCGCTGACAAATTCAGCCAAGGAAGCCACAACGCCGTTCTGGACTTAAATCTCAGTTAGTACAAGGATCGCGAACAAGGTTACATGCAGGTTGACACACGTACACGCCGTGCGACTGGAAGGAATCACGTTTAGTTACATGTTTATCCAGCGCAAATCACCTTATGCCCGCGAGATATAGTTTGGCAATATTTTGGCAACAAATTTTTGTTATATTTTAATTGGTTACAAAATTGCTATAGCAATTCCTGGTAGGCGCAGGAGGTCTTTGGCATTACAGAGGCAGCTGACTGAAATGGTCGAGCCATCTCCCTTAACAAGGCGTCTAGAAGCGATTCGAAGTGCGGAGAATCCAGATCGGTGCCGCGCTCATTCGCTCGCGACTCGGAACATCTTCTGACTGTCCAATCTCTTCACAGCCCGATTGAACAGAAATTAGTTACGAATTGAGAAGAATCTCTCGCTGGTAGGGATAAAAGACCTCGCCTATGCGTAAATCCGGCCCGGACGAGGAGAAGGAGTCGATTCTGTCCATACTAATCCGGACCGATCCGATGCGAGATTCGTGCGGGTAATCGATGGTTTTTCGCATCCACGGCTCAGTTGCAGCCTCATCTCACCGCGAGTTCGGAACAGAGGTCCGACGGGATACAGGATGGGACAGTACGCTGCGAGCGACTGATTGCGCCAGGCAAGGCCTAACGCGGTTAGCGCGCATAAGTTCACTCGATGGTTCTGGCCGGTGTCCAGCGCCGGTCGCTCTCCCGGATGAGGCTTCTCATAAAGCGCCGATTCCAGCCCTTCCTTCTCATAGCACCGGGCAACCGCTCGGGCCGTCTTCGCAGCCGCGCCCATGTTGCTGGCCACCTGCATCGCCCTCTGTTCTTTCCTACCCGTAAGTCCTCAGACCAGCAAGACGGAAGTCCTGCTCATATATATGGCCGACAGCACCTGAGTTGCGCTTCGTTGGAGTGCGTGGTCCGCCACGGTGGGCACGCCGAGAGGGCGCATCTCCTGCTTTCCGGGCTTCGGGAAACTCATCTGGAACTACGGCGTAGTCGTGAAGTGGGCAGCATTGGTGGTGGTGGAACTGCCCCCTATGTAGACCGTATAGTCGGCTGGTTCGACTACCTGCTGAGCCTTGGCGTTGTAAAAGGACAACTCGTTGAAGCCGAGTGGGAACTGCACGGTCTGACTCTGGCCCGAGTCAAGAGTAATGCGAGTAAAGCCCTTGAGATTGCGGACTGGCTGCTCGGTGCTGGCGCCTCGGATATTGACATAGCACTGGACGATTTCGGTGGCACGGCGCTTGCCTGTATTGGTGACCGTTGCGGTTGCGACTATTGGCTGGCTCTTCTCATCGCGCATGAGCGAGGCCGAGCTTATGGATTGCGTCGAAAGAGAAACGCTGGAATAGCCAAACGTCGAATATGAAAGGCCATGCCCGAAGGGAAAGAGCGCGTCGTTAGGCACGTCGAGATAGCGCGAGACGAACTTCATCTCAACGTAGCCGGGGTGAGCCGGATCGGCATGCTGGATTGGGCGACCCGTGGGAAGCTGATTGTAGTAGAGCGGCTCCTGTCCCACAGCGCGGGGGAAACTCATGGTGAGCTTGCCGCTTGGAACGACATCGCCGAATAGGGTGTCGACAATTGCGGGGCCGGTTTCGACGCCCGGGTACCAAACTTCCATGATGGCGGAGACGTGCTGAGCGGCCCAGTCGAGCACGAGCGGGCGACCGGAAAAGATGAGCAGAACGACTGGCTTGCCGGTTGCGACCACAGCCTCAAGCAATTGCTGTTGGTTCCCGGGCAGGTCCAGGAAAGCGCGTGACGCGGCTTCGCCGCTCATGTCGCTCGATTCGCCGAGCGCGAGGATGGCGACGTCGGAGCTCTGTGCGCCGGCAACAGCTGCGGCGAATCCTGAGTCCGACGTGCCGGAGATCTCGGTTCCCTTTGCGTACGTGAATGTCGTGCCGCTTTGCTGGGCTCGCTCCGCCATGGTCGCGCGCAGGGTACGCACATCGCCGAAATTGTTGGCACCGGACCAGGCTCCAACCATGTCGCTGGCATCGTCCCCGAGCGGGCCGACGAGAGCGATCCTCTTAGTGGTCTTGGCGAGAGGCAGGAGAGCTTCTTTAGGAGCGGGATTGTTCTGCAGCAGGACAAAAGACTCCTCCGCAGCTTTGCGGACGAGCGGGCGGTGCTCGGCGACGGCCCCTGTAACCTCGGCGCCATCGGTGAAGGGGTGGTCGAAGAGGCCGAGAGCAAACTTGACACGCAGAACGCGGCGCACTGCTTCGTCAACAACAGACATGGGCACTCGGCCGGCCTTGACGAGCGCGGGCAGCTCGGCATCGTAGTAGTGCGACATCATGTCGATGTCGACCCCGGCGGTAATAGCTTTCTCGGTGGCCACCGCGGGATCGAGTGCGATGCCATGATGAGTGAGCTCCATTACAGCCGTGTAGTCGGAGACAACAAGACCGTCGAAGCCCCACTCGTCGCGCAGGATGGTTTGTAGCAGGAAGGGGTTGGCACTCGCGGGCACGCCGTTGAGCGAGTTAAAAGCGGACATGACAGTAGCCGCGCCGGCCTCAACAGCTGCGTGGTAGGGCGGCAGGTAGACCTGACGCAGCTGCAGCTCGCTCATGTCCGTTGTGTTGTATTCACGGCCTGCCTCGGCTGCACCGTAGGCGGCGAAGTGTTTGACGGAAGCCGCGACGGAGTCTGGGGCGGACAGGCTGTCGCCCTGATAGCCACGGATATAGGCACGAGCAATGGCGGAGCCGAGGTAGGGATCCTCACCTGCGCCTTCGGTGCAGCGACCCCATCGAGCGTCGCGCGCAATATCCACCATAGGCGAGTAGAACCAGTCGACGCCGGCGGTGCGAGCCTCACTGGCTGCCATTTGGGCGAGATCAGTCACAAGAGCGGGATCCCAACTGGAGGCGGTACCGAGGGGCACTGGGAAGATGGTGCGGAAGCCGTGGATGACATCGGCGCCGAAGAGCAACGGTATGTGGAGGCGCGTATTGTCAACTGCAGCATGCTGAAAATGGTTGGTAAGGCTCTGCCCAACAGTGTTGAGCATGGAGCCGAGCTCACCCTTTTGCGCAAGGGCATAGCTGTCGATCCCTCCAGGGCCGGGTGGGTTGACGTTAAGCGCAACTGTGGAGGGCCCGGAGGGTTTCGCGGGGTGCGCTTCCGTGGCGCTATATTGGACCAACTGGCCAATCTTCTCGTCGAGTGTCATCTGCTTCAGCAGCGTCTCGACCTTCTGTTCAATCGCCGGGTTGGCGAACTGGGCGTTAGAAGCTGCGTCGTGTGATGCCTGCGCGAAAGCCAGGGAGAACCCAAAGCCAAGGGAGAAACCGACTACGAGCAGGGTGGATCGACCGTAACTCATTGAGAATCCTCAAAGGCTACTTTACCTCCGTCCGGACAACTGAGCGCAAGCCCCGGGGTGCTGCATAGTCGCTTCCTTGGCAATCACACGTTGGCAAATCTAAACCACTCGGCTGATTAACCGGTTCCACAGATGATCTTCCCGGTTACGCAACGCTGTGGGTGCAGTGACAATCAGCGTCGCATGCGACACGCCTGGCTACACCGAAAACTTCAAGTTCAAATACGGCCCGGACTTCCCCACCGTGCAGAAACTTGAAGGCCATCCAGGACGGATTGTGAGCAAGGAGCAGCTGGAGGCAACAAGCCGACCTGCTAGGACGAGTCATCTGCCTCTTGGCCGTCGGGGTATGCTGGATTCCGCAGTCCGGCCACACGCCGTCTTGTGGGGAAATCGGTGAAGACAACTCTGCTGTCCGCTCTTATGTTGTGTCTCTGCTCTGCGGCCTTCGCTGCATCCGTTATTACTACGCGTCCCGACGATTCCAAGGCCATCTATCTCGACGCGCCCGCGGCGTACGCCGACAGTTCTGCAGCATTACAGGCGGCCATCGACAAGGCCGCGGGCACGGGACGCGAAGGCATCGTCTTTATCCCGGCAGACCGCTATACGCTCACGCGCACCATCTATGTCTGGCCAGGCGTGCGCCTCATCGGCTATGGTGCCACGCGTCCCGTCCTTGTTTTGCCGTCCCAGACGCCAGGCTTCCAGAAGGGCATGGGTGTCATGGTCATGTTCACCGGCCTCGCGCCCAACGAGCTTACCCACGCCGGCGGTCCCAGGGCCTTTCCGCCGCCCGGCTCCGTTCCGCCCAACAACCATGTCGCCGACGCTAACCCCAACACGTTTTACTCGGCAATGACCAACATCGACTTTGAAATCGGCGACGGCAATCCCGCTGCCGTGGCTGTCCGCTTCCATGTTGCGCAGCACTCCTTTCTCACTCATATGGACTTTCACATTGGCTCCGGCCTGGCGGCACTCTACCAGGTCGGCAACGAAGCGGAAGATCTGCACTTCTACGGCGGCCGCTACGGCATTCTTACTGAAAAGACCTCGCCCGCATGGCAGTTCACCCTGATCGATTCCACCTTCGAGGGCCAGCGTGAATCCGCCATCCGCGAACACGAAGCCGGCCTCACCCTCATCCGTAACAGCTTCCGCAACGTGCCGACGGCCATCGATCTCGACCCTGGTTATCCCGACCAGCTCTGGGTTAAAGACTCGCGCTTCGAGAACATCACCGGCCCCACCGTCGTTATCAGTCTGGAGCAAAGCCCACTAACCGAAATCGGATTTGAGAACGCGACCCTCAGCAACGCGCCAACCTTCGCCAAACTGCGCGAAAGCGGTAAGACCGTTCCCGGAAAGGGCGCGCTCTATCAGGTCAAAACTTTCAATTACGGACTCATCGTTCCCGGCGAAGGCCAGATGGGCACAATCGGCATGCAGTATGAAGCTGTTCCACTGGCTTCCATGCCCGCCATACTTCCACCGGCCATCCGCGCCCTTCCACCCAGCAGCGAATGGGTTAACGTACACACGCTCGGCGTGAAAGGCGACGTCGCCAGCGACGACACCGCCGCGATCCAAGCGGCTATCGACGGGCATCGGGTGCTCTACTTTCCCAGTGGCCATTATGTCGTGCGCAACACGCTTACGCTCAGACCCGAGACGGTGCTCATCGGCCTCCATCCCACGCTTACGCAGATCGATCTGCTCGACGAAACTCCCGGCTATGAAGGCATCGGCGCACCCAAGCCCGTGATCCTCGCTCCGGCCGGAGGCGCGAACATTTTGAGCGGTATCGGCGTGTTTACAGCAGGGATCAATCCGCGGGCCGTAGCGGTGCTTTGGAAAGCTGGCGAGCATTCACTCATTGACGACGTTCGTTTCCTCGGCGGCCACGGCAGCGGCACCAACCCCTACAACAACAACCACACCGCCGACCCCGATCTACGCAAGCGCTGGGACAGCCAGTATCCCAGCCTCTGGATCGCTGACAATGGCGGCGGCACCTTCGCCGACATCTGGACACCCAACACCTTCGCGCAGGCTGGCTTTGTCGTGTCGAACACAAAGACGCCCGGCCACGTCTACGAGCTGTCCAACGAGCACCACGTCCGCAACGAGATCAAGTTCGACCACGTAGAGAACTGGGACATCAACGCTCCGCAGACCGAGGAGGAAGCTGGTGAGAGTCCCGAGTCGCTTTCACTCGAAATCGACTTCTCTCACAACATCACCTTCGCCAACTACCACGCCTATCGGGTCACTCGTTCCCGCGCGCCGTTTCCCACCGCAGTCCGCATATACAACTCATCGGACATTCACTTCCGCAACGTTCACGTGAATGCCGAGAGCGGTTACGGAATCTGCGACAACAACGGTTGCGGCACCTTCCTGCGCCTGAGCAAGTTCCCGTACGAAAACGCCATTGAAGATGTCACGCATCATCTCGAAGTACGCGAGCGCGAGTTCGCCGTCCTGGACATTCCAGGCGATCCGCCCATCCCAGTGCCGCCTGACGCGTCTGCCGTTCTCGCTCCCGGAGCAAGAGTGAAGAAGCTGGAAGACGGCTTCTTCTCCATCTCCGGTGCAGCCGTCGACGCAGCAGGCAAGCTCTACTTCGTCGATCATCACAATCAGCGCATCTACTCCTGGTCGGAGAAAGAAGGGCTTGCTATAGAACGTGACAATCACCTCGACCCCGTCAATCTCGCCTTCGACAAATCGGGTAACCTGCTCGTGGTCTCCTCCTCTGGCCCCGAAAGCACGGTCTACGCCTTCCGCCCGGGCAGTTCCGCCGAAGAACTCACCGTGCTGAAACCCCAGCCCGCCCAGCCTCACGCCAATGCGTCCGTCATTCTCCCGCTGAACTGGTGGAACAACGGCGAGTTCAAAGACCAGCTCAATCTGGATACGATGCGGTTCACGACGCTGGCCGAAATGTTCGCGGCGGATGTGACCACACCAAAAGCACGCGAGTACGTCTCGGCAGATTGGCAGTATGTTTCTGCCCGCAGGTCGCGTTTTCCAGCAGGGTCCCGCTACTGATACCTCAGGGTGGCGCTTCAGCGACAACCTCGACACCTACGGTTTCCTCACCGCCGAGCCTGGCCAGCGCGTCTATGTCAGCAGCGAGTCGGAAGACATCACCTACAACGCCAAGGTGAACCCTGACGGCACACTTACAGATTTCAAGGCGTTCGCGCAGCGTGGAGGCGAGAGTGTAGCCGTCGACAACAACGAAAATGTCTATGTAGCCAATGGCCAGATCTTCGTCTACTCGCCGGTCGGCAAGCAGATCGCGCAGATCGACGTTCCCGAGCGTCCGCTGCAACTCATTTTCGGCGGCGCCGATCGAAAGACGCTCTTCATCCTCACGCATCACGTAATCTTCGCGGCGAAAGTGCGCTGATTCTCGCGTAAACAGGAAGCTCTTCCTCATCGAGCAGAACCTTGTCAATTGAGGGCACCGGTGTTGAACGACCATTTTGATTGCCTTGTCCTGACCGACCACCAATTGAGTACTCGGCTTAGGAACCGTGCCAATAGACAAACTCATCGCCGCTCCCATCTCCTACAACTTCGAAAATCACTACTTCTTTATGCGAAACTGCCACCCCCGGGGCGGAATATGCGGCGCAGCTGAACGTTCGGATGTACCCCTCATAGAAGCCTCCTGGAAGCCGAAAACTGGTTGACGGCGTTTTTCTGACGTGCAACCGGTGCTCTGCAGGGGAAACCTAAGCTCGGGAGGCCCTCGTTTGGTCTCAGCAAGCCTGTTCCGAACAGACCACCCGGAAACGCCGCGTACTGGCGAAACTGGTACGTGGCCCTACCTAATATATGTAAAAAGAATGAAGCTGGCCCAGGAATCATGTTCCTGGAGCGCGACGACCGATCAGGCTCGCGGGTGCTGGAACTCGGCGTGGGCGCGACGAAGATGCGTCCGTCAGTGGAGTCATTCTGGAAAACGCCATGATCGCGATGAGCCGACCGTCTTACCGGTCAGCGCCGGCGCTCCCCTCATCACGAGTGCTGGTCCCGGTCATTCAATCGCGGCCATAATTCCGTTTCGGAAATCGGATGTTTCCAAGAAACTCGACTATCGCTCTCTCTAAACAGAAGCGGAATTCAACCGCGGTGCGGTTGGCATTTCGTTTTCCCGATTACTTCATTTGGAGAGGCCAAAAATGTCCGACGTACTCAGCGGCATCCTCACGCCCACCACCGGAAGAGACGCAAATCCGTCTTCTAACCCCGATGTCCGCGAATGCTTTGCCCCATTCATTCCCCAGGTCACTGTGGAGCGGTCACCAGCACCCAAACCAGCCGTCCGGTCATCCTTGGCTGAAATCGTGAACAGCGTGATGGGCTTCGACCCCCCTTCGACTGATGCTAATCCGGAGGCGGGGATTCCAGCTCCCGAGGATGCCACAAACGACGGCGAGACTGACCTGTCCACCGAGCACCCCGATGAGATTCCTACCGCGTCAGTGGAGACACTCCCGATTCCACCGCAGGCCACCGCGCTCGAGATCTTCACGTGGATTAACCGGAGTATATTGGCGCAGACTCACCTGGCGGAAGATGCCGCCGAGCTTGTCGCTTTCTGGACGATCTCAACCTGGTTCCCGGACGCGCGAATCGTTCTTCCGTGCCTGGTGATCACGGGACCTGTACACGACGCGATGGACGTTCTACAAGCCCTTTCGCACTTCTGCTTTGGCCGGTGCGGCTGGCTGAATTCCGGCGGAGCGACCTCACGTTACTTCGTTGGGGAACTAATTTGGTTTCGGTGCCTAACCTCGACAGACGGACAGCCGCTCTATTCGGCAATCTGACCTACCCGGACTCCGTGGTCGTTGAGGACGGCTCCTTTACCTGTTCCTCTAGATCGATGGCGATCTACGCCGGCGAGGATCCTGTGACACACAAGATCCTGAACTCGATAAACATCCACCTCACCCCGAAGCATGCAGATCGACCGCGTCGGCCGGAGTGGCTGCAAAAGCATATCAAGCATGTTCCCGGCCACTTGCGTCAATATCGCGACAAGAATATCGGTCATGTAAGCCGGTGTGAGTTCGTTCCCTCGGGCTTGTCGTCCGGGACCTGGGCCATCGCAGAGACACTCGGGAGTTCCATCGTCGGCGCACCTGAGCTCCAGAAGAAGGTTGTCGCCCTCCTGAAAACTCCCGACCAACGACGTCATTTCGAAAGGTCGGACACCATCGAAGCTGTCGTTGTGGAAGCCATTCGTAACCTCAGCAGGGACCGACGGAAACATGCCTATGTCCGGGAGATAGCGGCCGAGGTCAACCGTCTGCTGGAAGCTCGCGGTGAAACGGTGCGGCTTAGCCCCGAAAAGGTCGGCCACCGGTTGAAGAAGCTAGATCTGCGCACCCATCCGCTATCACAAACTGGCAAAGGTCTGACGTTCGATAAGGCCACCATCGCCGTAATTCAACAGCTGGCCTCGGCGTACGGGGTGGAGGATATGCCTGAGGAGACTGAGAACCTCCATGACTCGCAAGCGCCAGAAAACAAGTAGTTTGAGGAGGTCATGGAGGTTATGAAGGTTTCTTAAACCTGCTCAGCGTTATGGGGAAGGCATACGTCGACAGAAAGCGTTTAGAATGAATGATTTTACACCTATTTTGGATCAACTTCGGCGTTATGCGTCAACCCACAGGCGGCCGGCGCCTCCAAAAGAAACTCCGTCGACTTTCGATCGAGCCCCTGAGGATAAAGGTATGGATAAGAACATTCCAGCGGAGGAGAGTAAGAAGGTGATCGGTGACGTTGACCGACTCCCACGCAAAGCTGATGCCTTGAGAGCCGTTGAGCCGCTCCGGGCGGAAGTCAACGCGGGGCAAGACAGGCTTGGAAAGATGACCCTGGGGGAAGTGTGGGCACATTTCCAGCTGCACGAGCTTCGCGATCCAGACGTTGGCCGGTCCCCTTCAACCGTCGCCTGTTACGAGGCCTATTTCAAGTGCCGGATCATCCCGGAATGGGGCGATGTCTTGCTTTATGACATGAAGGCGGTTGCCGTCGAAAAGTGGCTTCGTAGCCTAGGCCTTGCTCCCGGGTCGAAGGCGAAGATTCGAAATCATCTTTCTGCGCTCTTCAATCATGCAATCCGCCACGAACTGTACACACGCGAGAATCCGATCAGAACGGTACGTCAAAGCGCGACCAGGCAGCGGGACCCTGATGTATTGACCATCGACGAACTAAAGAAGATCGTCCAGAACATCAACGGCCAAGCGGTACGGGTGATGGTTCTGACAGCGGCCGCTTCGGCGCTGCGACGCAGCGAGCTCCGCGGCCTCAAGTGGGCCGACCTGGACTTTGAGAACCTCTGGTTTCACCTGCGGCGAGGGCTCGTTCGCAAAGACGAAACGAACATGAAGACGCGGGCATCGCGGAAGGGCATTCCCATGCTGCCCGAACTTGCAGTGGTGCTCAAGGAGTGGCGACTGGAAACGCACTACGCCCAAGACTCTGATTGGGTATTCGCCTCGCCATTCACTAGTGGGAGGCGGCCCTATTGGGCGGAATCCGCACTCCGGAAGCACATCAAACCCGCGGTCATCAAGGCCGGCGTCACGAAACACGTTTCCTGGCATGTCTTCCGGCACAGTTTTGCCTCGATGCTCGGGCAAGCTGGTCATGATGTGAAGGTGGTGCAGGAACTGCTCCGGCACGCGAACTCACGCATCACAGCGGATGTTTATCAGCAGGCGAATCAGGACGCAAAGAGGTCAGCATTGACGCACGTCTCGGGCCTGTTCGTTGTCCCCGAGAAAAGGCTCCCGGGTGACGGAGCCCTTTCACAAACCTGTTTAGATGAAGATGAGATCCAGCCATTTGCTAACTGTGTCTTTTGTGTCCTTATGCTCTTGGCCAGATTGGACTTAAGTCCTTTAGAATCTGGCGGGGACGACGGGGCTCGAACCCGCGACCTCTGCCGTGACAGGGCAGCGTTCTAACCAACTGAACTACGTCCCCACTTGCTTTTCAATCACTTACCGCAAACTGCACGATCTACTGGA
>Ga0206870_1068_pt1 | contig 28362 bp, 21 predicted proteins | sample Alteio_BWOrgCont_36_FD_152620 | JGI IMG/M metagenome (GOLD analysis project Ga0206870, IMG submission 152620) | Enriched cells from forest soil in Barre Woods Harvard Forest LTER site, Petersham, Massachusetts, United States -... | ecosystem: Environmental > Terrestrial > Soil > Temperate forest >... | reverse complement strand
CTGAAGCGAACAAGCGGGAACTGGATGCGGAGATCGAGGCGCATCTGGCGATGGCCGCAGCCGATGCGCGCGAGCGCGGACTGAACGGGGCCGAGGCGGAGCGGCAGGCGCGGCGGGAGTTTGGCAACGAAGCGCTGGTGAAGGATGTAACTCGCGAGGGGTGGGGCTGGATGTGGCTGGAGCGGCTGCGGCAGGATCTTCGCTATGCGCTGCGGCAGATGCGGAAGTCATGGGGATTCGCCGCGGCGGTCATCGGCACGCTGGCGCTGGGAATGGGCGCGGCTACGGCGATGTTCACGGTGGTGGACCGGGTGCTGCTGAGGCCGCTGCCCTATACGCATGCAGATCGCCTGATGGAGATGCGCGAGGGCAGCAAGGCGGGAGTCAACATTGAGCCCACGTATCTCGATGTCGAGGAGTGGCGGAAATGGAGCCGGGGTTTTGAGGGGATCGCGTTCTACCGCTGGGCTACGGGACGGAATTTTCTTGAAGGGAAGACGAGTTCGCAGCAGGTCGGCTCATACAAAATAAGCGCCAATCTGTTTGCGGTATTGGGTGCGGCTCCGGAGATGGGTCGTGACTTTCGCAACGGGCAGGATGGGTTTGCGAAGAGCGCGGATGCGACCAGCGTGGTTCTGAGCGACGGCGCGTGGCGCGAGGCATTCGGTGGAGATCCGTCGGTGCTGGGCAGGACGGTGAAGATAAGCGGCGAGCCTTACACGGTGGTGGGAGTGATGCCACGCGGGTTTTCATTCCCTTTCGACGTGAGGTACGCGCAGGTGTGGACGCTGGCGCAGCCCGGCGACGAGGACCGCGGGCGGACGGATAAGACTCCCGAATATGACGTGATCGCGCGGCTGGCGGATGGAGTGACAGCGGGGCAGGCACAGGCTCAGCTCTCTACGCTACAGAAGCAGGTCGTAAAGGGCTACGTCGATGCCGATGATCGCAAGGAGCGGTCCAATATTGTGGTGACAAGCTACGCGGCTTCGCTTGTGGACAAGGACGTGAAAGGCGCGCTGGAGATGCTGCTGGCGGCGTCCGGAGTGCTGTGGCTGATTGCGTGCGTGAACGCGACGAATCTGCTGCTGGCGCGGGCCTTGGTGCGGCAACGCGAGATCGCTCTGCGCGGAGCGTTGGGAGCAGGGCGCGGACGGATCGTGCAGCAGTTCATTGTCGAAGGGCTGCTGCTGAGCAGTTGTGCAACGTTGGCTGGAGCCGGGTTGGCGCTGCTGGTTGTGAAGGCGTTTTCTCACGGCATGGAGCATCGGCTGCCGTTTCCGGTTCCAGCGGCAGTGGATGGACGGGTGGTTGCGGCGCTGGTAGCGCTGACGGTGGTTTCGGCCCTGGTATCGTCGGTGTGGCCGGCGTGGCTGGTAGCGCGGTCGCCGATTGAGCCGGCTCTCAAGCAGGGCAATCAGCGGAGCGGCAGCACGCGCGCGCAGCATCGGATGCGTGGCGCGCTGGTGGTGGTGGAGATTGCCATGTCGCTCACGCTGCTGGTGGGTTGCGGATTGTTGCTGCGAACGATCTACGCGCTGCGTCATGTGCCGCTCGGATTCCGGACGGATCACATCGTTGTCGCGAATTTGCAGGTTCCCGGTTACAAATTTGCGGGACACAACATGGGAGACAATCTCTACGCGCCGTTGCTGGAGCGGATCAGGAATGTGCCGGGTGTGCAGGCGGCGGGATTAATGTCGGAAGTGCCGCTGGGAAAGACATTTCAGCTTCTGCTGACGTTGAAGGGCGATCCAGGAAGCTCGGGAGGCAAGTCGAAGGATGTGATAGCGCGGCTGAATGCGGCGAGTCCCGATCTGCAGAAAGTCTTCGGCTTCAAGATGCTGGCGGGGCGCTACCTCAACGAGAACGATACAGCGTCTTCGCCGCCGGTGCTGGTGGTGAACCTGGCATTTGCAAGAGAGTTCGCACCGAATCAGCAGAACCTGAATAAGGTTGTGGGGATGGAGCTGTGGCACCTGACTCCGGATCGGTCGGCACACATTGTCGGCGTCGTCGATGATCTGCGGCAGAAGGCGATCGCGGAGCCGACACAGCCGGAGGTTCAGGTTTCGCTCGCGCAGGTGACGCAGCAGAGCGGCTTCTACCAGGCGATCGAAGCCATTGCGATGGATATTGCGGTGCGGACGAATCGAAATCCGAGCACGATCATTCCCGAACTGCGCGAGGTGATGCGGCAGGCGGATCCGGCGTTGGCGGGGAGCAATTTCACGACGATGAACCAGGTGGTAGAGGACTCGTACGGGAGTCAGACGCTGGCGGCGCATCTGCTGGAGATTTTCGCGGGATCAGCTCTGCTGCTGTGCGTGGCCGGGCTCTATGGGCTGCTGGCATACGTCGTGAGCCAACGCACACGCGAGCTGGGCGTGCGCATTGCTCTCGGCGCGCAACGCGGGGACGTGGTGTGGCTGGTGATGCGGCAGGCGGCCTCGATGGTGGTAACGGGAGTGGTGCTGGGGCTGGTGATGGCGTTCGTGGCGGGGAGGCTGGTGCGCAGTTATCTGTATGGGGTATCGGTACACGATGGGTGGACGCTGGCGGCGGTTGCGATTGTGCTCATGCTGAGCGGGGCGCTCGCTGCATATCTGCCAGCGCAACGTGCGGCGGGGGTGAATCCGGTGGAGGCTTTGCGCGCCGAGTAGCAGGCGCTATCGATCAGCGAGATGGTCCATTGTAGGAGTGCCAGGCCCAGCCGAGATAGTGCGGGTTGGTGCGGAGTGTGTCGTCCACGGCCTTGAGCATTTCGGGCATGAGCTGACCGTAGTCGGGTGTACGCAGGCCGATGGCCAGCTTTGCGAGATTGGACTCGGGTAGTCCTTCGTAGGCCATCTTTAGAAACTTCTCGCTATTGGCCTGAAGCTTGTCCTTCTTCTGTCCGCTCGATTGTCCATCGCCGGGGCTGCTGAGCTCGTAGAGCATAAGTGTGATTCTCGGCAGGGATGAGAACAGGCTGCGGCGCTGGTCGAGGTTGCCTTCGAGGAGCTTCTTCTGGATGTCGGCGTTGATGCTGAGATGAGCGGGGCCGGTGAGATGGAGCGCGGCGCGATAGGCGTCGACGAGGCCGGGCAGGAAGTTGAGGTTGCCGGAACCCTTGTTTTCCGGGCGCTGCTGCGGCTCGATGTCGAGGTGAATGCCGTCGAATGTAGCGTTGGGATGACCCTGATTGAAGGAGATGACGTCGTAAATGTGGCCTATGAGTTTCTCGCGCGGCTTGCCGGGTTCGTCCGCATCGGTGCTCGACAGCAGAGCTTCGACGCGAATGTTTGATTTGTGAAGCAGGCTGATGAGGCCGGCGAGTTGATCCTCTCCTGATGGGCCGGCTTTCGCGGCGGCGGTGAAAGCGACATAGACCTCGTTGATGTGTTCGGTCCGGCAGAAGTCGCGCAAGGTGTCGGCGGCGTGGGGAGCGGCGAGAACTGTCGGGGTCTTCCAGATCCAGAGCCCATGGACGGGCTGCTGAGCCGACGCGGTGAAGAGAGCGATGAACAACGTCAGGAATAGCACCAAGCCGGGAGATGTGCGGCGCATGCCGACCTCGCTTGAGCTGCGATCTGGTCAGCTATCGTCTGCCGAGCACGTGGGATGCGTCAACTGCCAGATTATTGTAGGTGGTTTCGTAACGTGAGCCGGTGGCCATGAGGTGTTCGATCGCGGCAACTGAGGCGATGCCTCCACGGGCTCCTGTTGCGGTGCAGTTCAGGGCAGCCGCGGCGCAGGCGAAGTCGAGTTGGCGCTGCAGCGGCCAGGCCTGGAGGAGTCCGTAGATGAAGCCGGCGTGGAAAATGTCGCCCGCCCCGGTGGTGTCGACGACAGGCACGCGATAGGCGGCGGCGTGGAGGAACCGCTTGCCGTCCCAGGCGAGCACGCCTTCTTCTCCCAGAGTTGCGGCGGTGAGATCGGAGCCGTAATGGCTGCGCATCTGGCGGAGAGCCTCTTCGAGTTGCGGTTCGCCGGTGATCAGGGTGGGGAAATTGCGGCTGACGATGAGATAGTCAACGTTTTCGAGCAGATCTTCGACGCCGGGATAGGCCTCGTCGAGGTCGGCAACGACGCTGATGCCGGCTTCGCGGGCCCAGCGGGCGGCCAAGGTGGCGGCAGCGGTGTCGTGGCCGTCGACGTGGAGCGCGCGGGCGTTGACGATCCATTCGCGCTTGAGTTCACTAGGCTGAAGAATTAGCCGCTCATCGCGACGGCAGAGAACCGTGCGCTCACCCGCAGCGTCTACGAGGATGAGCGACTGCGGACTTGCGCAGCTAGGCACGGTAACAAGCTCGGCTTCTACGCCCGCGCGCGAGAACTCGCGGCGATGGAGCGCGGCCGCGTCGTCATCTCCCAGTTTGCCCACGTATCGCGTACGCATACCCCAGTGCTGGCAGGCGACGACGGTGGTAGCGACCTGTCCACCGGGAAGGACGGTTGGCGAGCTGTACTCGATTTTGGAGCCACGCTCGGGAAAAGCGGCGAGCGGGATAAGTGTGTCGGTGGCGTTCAGTCCAACGCCGACGAGGTCAACGTTCAATTCTGGCACCAGCAAATTAGTAAGCCTGCAGTTGGTCAATAGGCAGACGCACCTGGAAGCAGGTCGCACCCGGCTCCGACTGCACGCGGATGAAGCCGCGGTGGCGGCGAACGACGCGCTGCGCGGTGTCTAAACCAAGGCCGAGGCCTGAGCCGGGAGCCTTGGTCGTGAAAAAGGGCTCGAAGATGCGATCCTGCAGATCCTCGGGAATGCCGGGACCGTTGTCCCAGACTTCGATGAGGAGCATTTCGCCGGAGAGCTGGACCCCAAGCGTGATCTTGCCGCGATCCTGAATCGCATCGAGCGCGTTTTCAAGCAGCGCCATCCACACCTGGTTCAGCTCACTGCCGTAGGCAGCGATCAGCGGCAGGTCGTCTTCATAGCGGCGGTCGATCTCGACATGCGTGAGGCGCGACTGCAGCATGGTCAGGGTATTCTCGAGGGCCTGACGAACGTCGACTTCCTGAATCGGCGCCTGGTCCATGTAGGAGTAGTCTTTGATGGCGCGGATGAGATCGAAGATGCGAGCGGTGGAGTCGAGCATGGCTTCGGCGATGCGCTCCGCACGCACGGAAGACGCAAACTGCGCCAGCACGATGGAGAGGGAATCGGCATTGAGAACTTCGCCCAGCGGGTTAAGCTGCTCTGCGGTCACGCCGAGTTCGGCAAGCTCAGGAGCAACCTTCCACGTCTCCCTGACGCCGTGATCCCTTAGCCAGGCCTGCAGCTTGTCTTCATTCGCCGCGTGCTGTACCGGATCAGGCGACTTCGCGCGGGCCTGTTCGCGAATGCCTTCCTGCCATTTTCTTACCTGCAGCAAGTGCTTTTCGTCGAGACAAAGACTGCCCAGCTTGAACTTTTCCTGACCATAGACGCGCAGCTCTTCGAGCAGGCCCGAGGCAGCACGCTGCGCCGCCGATGCCGGATTGTTCATCTCGTGGGCAAGATTTCCGGCGAGCTTACCAAGGGCATTGAGTTTCTCGGTCTGCTGCTCGAGCCGGGTGATTTCACGGACGCGATCGAGCAGAACGGAGACGCAGCGCTGCGCCATTGAGGGCACCTCGCGAAGCATCTCGGGAAACAGCTGGCGGTCGAAGTCGAGCGACCATGCGTCGGTGACGACGTATCCGTGGCCGCCATAGGTCTTCATGCGTGAGAAGGGCAGTAGGCCGGTGATGAGGCCGGTGCGGCCAATGAAAAACGCCGACGGAACGCCGCGTCCACGGCGGACGTGGATTTCGCCCTTGAGCAGGATGTTCATCGTGGTCGCGGGATCGCCTTCTTCGAACAGCGTGGTTCCCACCGGCTCGAAGCGTTCGACGCCATGCGCGGCCAGCCACTCGTATTCGCTCTGCTCCATGCCGTGCAGGGGCGGCACACGCTTGAGTGCCTCGATGATTTCGGGGATCGGCGTGCGGCCGGTAGCGGACTTTCGATCAGCGGAATCCAGCGTGGGGATGGTGCTGGCAGTCGTCATAATCTCGCCTCTTCTTCTGATGGTAACCGATGCGGTGACTGGGTCGAGGTGTGCACAATAATCAATTCGCGTGGGGACGTTTCATTTCCATCGTGCGTGAGGGCATGGTGTCGATGAGCGCGTTCAGGCGCGTGGAACTGACCGGGCTGGTGGCGCGCAGGGCCTCGCTGCCGTCTTCGCCGAGCAGGACGACAACAAAGGTCTCCTGAGGCACCTCGAACTGAGAGCGGATCGCCTGCATCTGCTGCATGCTGAGCAGCGCATAAGGGGTGTCGAGTGGCGCGGAAAAGCCCTTGGATGAGGGCAAAATAGGGGTGAACAGCACGAAGCGATCCATCATGTCGTCGGCATCGGCGTCGAGAATTTCACTCTGGCGCTTGAGCCGTGCGTCTGTAGCCGAGGGGCTGAAGACCAGCAGCGGACGATAGCAGTTGCGCATCGCGGCGAGCGTTTTTGGCTGCACCTGGCACTTGAGGCTTGCCTGGCCGAATGCTGTCGCGGCAAATATGGCGAGCGCGACGAGAATGGGGGAACGGTAGGTGGCCATATTCACAGTCGACGTTTGTGGCCGCGGATCGAATATCCGCGGCCAGCGTGGATACAGCGAGGCTAGGCGCTAACGGTTTCCGGTTGCGCGGCCTCGGGCGCGTTGTCTTTGACGGTGACCGGATCGAGGAAAGGCATGGCCGCACGCAGCGTGGCGCCCACCTTCTCGATGGGGTGCTGGGCTTCCGCTTTGCGCATTTCAGTGAAATGCTTGCGGCCGGTCTTGTTCTCTTCGATCCATTTCTTGGCGAAGGTGCCTTCCTGAATCTCCTTCAGGAGCTTCTTCATTTCGGCGCGGGTTGCGTCGGTGACGATGCGCGGGCCGGCGGTGTAGTCGCCGTACTCCGCGGTGTCGGAGATGGAATAGCGCATGTAGGCGAGGCCGCCACGGTACATGAGGTCGACGATGAGCTTGAGCTCATGCAGGCACTCGAAGTAGGCGATCTCGGGCTGATAGCCGGCTTCGACCAGCGTTTCGAAGCCCGCCTTCACGAGAGCTGAGGCGCCTCCGCAGAGAACCGCCTGCTCACCGAAGAGGTCGGTCTCAGTTTCTTCGGCGAAGGTGGTCTGGATGACGCCGGCGCGTGTGCAGCCGATGCCTTTCGCGTAAGAGAGCGCAAGTTCGAGGGCTTTGCCGGAGGCGTCCTGGTGGATAGCGACGAGGCCGGGTGTTCCTCCGCCTTCCGTGAAGACTTCGCGCACGCGGTGCCCGGGGGCCTTAGGTGCGACGAGCGAAACGTCGATGTCCTTGGGCGGATCGATGGTGCCGAAGCGGATGTTGAAGCCGTGGGCGAACATCAGCGTCTTGCCGGCCTTGAGGTTGGGGGCGATGTCGCTCTTGTAGGTGTCGCCCTGCGAGTGATCGGGGGTAAGGATCATGATGACATCGGCCCAGGCCGCAGCGTCGCTCACGGCGCTGACTTCGAGGCCGGCTTTCTTCGCCTTGTCGATTGATTTGCTGGTTGCGGGGAGACCGACTCGGACTTCGACGCCCGAATCCTTGAGGTTGAGGGCGTGCGCGTGGCCCTGCGATCCGTAGCCGATGATGGCTACCTTCTTCTTCTGGATAAGCGACAGGTCGGCGTCCTGATCGTGATAGGTCTTCGGCATTTCGTAATTCCTCGTGTCTTCTTTGATTGAATTGAAAGTCTATTGGTTACTGCGGCAGATCGGCTTCCTCTACATTTTCCGCTTCTGCTTCAGGGATAGTTTCGGCTTCCGTCTCGGATGTGGCCACGCGCATGGCATCGAGCACGCGGCTGGTATGCTGGCCGCGCCGCATGACCATGCGTCCGGTGCGGGAGATTTCAAGGATGCGGTCTTCGCTCTCGGTCAGAACCTGAATGAGTCCTTCGATCTTGCTTTCGACACCGGTAATTTCGATCATCAGCGACTCAGGGGCAAGATCGACGATGCGCGCGCGGAAGACCTCGACGAGTTCGAAGATGTGCGATCGCGTCTTCGGTGTGGCGGCAACTTTGATCAGAGCAAGCTCGCGGCTGACGCTGGAGTGCTGGCCGATGTCGTCGACCTGCAGAACGTTCTCGAGTTTGTAAAGGCTGGCCATGATGCGGTGGCCTGCCGAAGGCGAGGCCTCGGAGACGATGGTCATGCGCGACACGCCGGGCTTCTCCGAGTGGCCGACAGTGAGCGAGACGATATTAACGTTCAACCGGCGGAAGAGCGAGGCGACGCGCGTGAGGACTCCGGGTCTGTCTTGGACGATGGCTACAAATGTGTGCAGCATACGGTTACGAATCTTTCCTCTTGCGGTTATGCGTCCTGCGCGGTCTCGATCAGCGGGTCCTTCTCCGGCCGGCGGATCATTTCATGGAGCGCGGAGCCGGCGGCGATCATGGGGTACACGGAATCTTCCTTTTCGACGAGGAAGTTAATCAGGAATGGTCCTCTGCGTTCGCGTGCCGCGTTGACGGCGGGCAGCACTTCGCCGCGTGTACGTACGGTTGCGCCGGGGATGCCGTGGGCATCGGCGAGCTTGACGTAGTCCGGGCTGAGGATGGGCGACGACTCGTAGTTCTTGTCGTAGAAAAACTCCTGCCATTGGCGCACCATGCCGAGGTATCCGTTGTTGACGACCGCGATGTTGAGGTCGAGGTTCTCCTGGGCAATGGTCGAGAGCTCGGCTGCGGTCATCTGGAAGCCGCCGTCTCCGGCGATGACCCAGACTTCCTTGTCGGGGCAGGCTACCTTTGCGCCGATGGCAGCGGGCAGAGCGAAACCCATAGTTCCGAGTCCGCCGGAGGTGATGAGCGTGCGCGGGTCTTCATGCTTGTAGTACTGCGCTTCCCACATCTGGTGCTGACCGACGTCGGTGACGACGATGGCCTTGCCGTTTGTGGCGTGCCACAGGTCGTTCATGACGTGGGCGGCGTAGAGGTGTCCGTTGTCGGGAAGGTTCTGGATGTCGCGTACCGCGCATTCACCCTTCATGGCGTTCACCTCGCGCAGCCACGGGGATTCGCCGCCGGAGCGGGGGGCGAGATGCGGCAGCAGGGCTTCGAGGACCTGAGCGAGGTCGCCGATGAGCGCGACCTCAACCTTGACGTTCTTGTTGATCTCGGCGGGATCGATCTCGATGTGAATCTTCTTTGCGTTTGGCGCGTAGGTCGAGAGCGAGCCGGTCACGCGATCGTCGAAGCGCATGCCGCAGGCGATGAGCAGATCGGATTGCTGAATGGCGTGGTTGACCCATGCTTCGCCATGCATGCCCATCATGCCCAGCGAGAGCGGATGCGACGCGGGGAAGCCGCCCAGGCCTAGCAACGTAGACGCGACAGGGATCTGTAGCCGCTCAGCTAGGGCGCGAACCTGCTCGCGTGCACCGGATTGAATCATGCCGTGTCCGGCGAAGATGATGGGCCGTTTAGCGCTGCGGATCAGCTCGGCAGCCTTCAGGACGGAGTCGGTCTCGGCGCGGAGCATGGGATGAGGGCGATAGGGACGCGGTGCGGCGGCCGCAAAATCGTAGGTCGCGGTTGCCTGCTGCGCGTCCTTGGTGATGTCGACCAGCACGGGGCCGGGGCGGCCGGACTGCGCGATGAGCAGGGCCTCGCGGATGACGGGAGCGATGTCTTCGGCGCGCGTGACGAGGTAGTTGTGCTTGGTCACCGGCAGAGTGATGCCGGTGATGTCGATTTCCTGGAAGGCGTCGGAGCCGAGAACCTTGCTTGAGACCTGTCCGGTGATGCAGAGCACGGGGATGGAGTCCATCATTGCTGTGGCCATGCCGGTGACCATGTTGGTGGCGCCGGGTCCGGAGGTGGCGACGGCCACGCCAACTTTGCCGGAGGCGCGCGCATAGCCGTCGGCCATGTGCACCGCGCCTTGCTCGTGGCGGACGAGGATGTGGCGGATGGGGAATTTGCGTAGCGCGTCATAGGCGGGGAGGATTGCGCCGCCGGGATAGCCGAAGACCTCGCGCACGCCCTCGCCTTCGAGGGTGGCCCAGAGGATTTCGGATCCGGTTAAACGTGTGCCGTCAGATTTCGCTTCACTCATCTCCTGCTCCTTACAGCGATTCAATGTGTTACCGCGCCCAGTGACGCCGACGAAACGGTGTCGGTGTATTTGCGGAAAACTCCGCGGGCAAAGCGGGGGACGGGTTTATGCCAAGACTTCAGTCGTTCGGCAAGCTCCTTGTCGGAGACTTCGACCGAGAGCTTGCGGTTAGGAATATCAAAATGGATGATGTCGCCTTCGCGCACGGCAGCGATGGGACCGCCGACGGCTGCTTCGGGCGCGACGTGGCCGGCCATGAGGCCGCGCGTGGCTCCGGAGAAGCGGCCGTCGGTGAGCAGCGCGACAGTCTCGCTCAACTCGGGGATGCCGGCGATGGCGGCGGTGACCTGCAGCATCTCGCGCATGCCGGGACCGCCCTTCGGGCCTTCGTAGCGGATGACGATCACGTCGTTGGGCTTAATCTGTCCGCCCTCGACGGCGTGGAAGGCGTCCTGTTCGGAGTCGAAGACGCGCGCCGGGCCGCGATGCTCGAGGCGCTTGTGTCCGGCGACCTTGATCACGCAGCCTTCGGGGGCGAGATTGCCTTTGAGGATGACGAGCCCGCCGGTGGGCTTGATGGCGTTGTCGAGGGCGTGGATGACTTTCTGTCCGGGAGTCTCGACGGCTTGCGCGGCTTCTTCGCCGAGGGTCTTGCCGGTGACATTCCAAGAGGTGCCGTCGATAAGGCCAGCGTCGATCAGACGCTTTGCGAGCAAGCGGCTGCCACCTGCGGCGTGGTAATCGGCAGCAACGTACTGGCCTCCGGGCTTGAGGTCGCAGAGCAGCGGCGTCTTCGAGCTGATGCGGTCGAAATCGTCGATGGAGAGGGGGATGCCCATCTCGTTGGCGATGGCCAGGAAGTGCAGGACCGCATTTGTAGACCCACCGGAGGCGGCGACGCTGGCAATCGCGTTCTCGATGGCCTGCGCGGTGATGATCTTGCTTGGGCGCAGGTCGTTTTTGGCCAGCTCGAGGATCAGATAGCCGGCTTCACGGGCGGCGTCGAGTTTTTCGGGTAGGAATGCAGGTACTCCGGAGAGGCCGATGGGCGAGATGCCGAGGAATTCGCAGGCCATCGCCATCGTATTGGCGGTGAACTGGCCTCCGCAGGCTCCTGCGCCGGGACAGGCCGCGGCTTCGATGGCTTCGAGTCCGGCGTCGTCGAGCTTGCCGGCGGCGTGGGAGCCGATGGCTTCGAAAACGTCCTGGATGGTGATGTCTTTGCCGTTCAGATGGCCGGGCTTAATCGATCCGCCGTAGAGCATGAGCCCGGGAATGTCGAGGCGGGCCAGGGCCATGACGGTGCCGGGCATGTTCTTGTCGCAGCCCGCGATGGCGATGAGGCCGTCGAAGAGATTGCCGCGGGCGACGAGCTCGACGGAGTCGGCGATGACTTCGCGGCTGATCAGAGAGGCCTTCATGCCTTCGGTGCCCATGGTGATGCCGTCGGAAATGGTGATGGTGTTGAACTCCATCGGTGTGCCACCGGCTTCGCGGACGCCCTGCTTCACGGCTTCAGCGATCTGGCGCAAATGGAAATTGCACGGGCCGATCTCGGTCCAGGTGTTCGCGATGCCGATGATGGGCTTGTGCAGATCTTCTTTCGAGAAGCCGATGCCGCGGAAATAGGAGCGCGCGGCGGCGCGGCTGGGCCCTTCAGTCAGAGGGATACTGTACTTCTTCGGATTATGCTGCGGGTCGTGCTTGCCGTTACTGGTCATGCGTGCGCAGTCTCCTGAGGACGAGGCGCGACCCAGAAGGCCGCTTCGTGCTGTTGTTCGAATTTGTCGAGCGCTTCAGAGTGGCGCAGGGTCAGGCCGATGTCGTCGAGCCCTTCGAGCAGGCAGTAGCGGCGGAAGGGATCGATGGTGAAAGTTGCCGAGAAGCCGTGATCGTCGTGGATCAGGTGATCCTCGAGCGAGACGGTCAGATGGTAGTCGTCGATCGTCGAGGCGCGCTCAAGCAGAAGCTCGACCTGATTCTCGGGAAGGGTTACCAGCAAGATGCCGTTCTTGCCGGCGTTCGAATGAAAGATGTCGGCGAAGCTGGGTGCGATGACGACGCGGAAGCCGTGGTCGTTGAGCGCCCACGCAGCATGTTCACGAGAAGACCCGCAGCCGAAGTTTTTGCCCGTGACAAGGATCTCCGCGCCCTTGTGCTGCGGGCGATTGATCTCGAAGTCGGGATCCTGGCGCCAGTCATGGAAGAGGAAGTCGCCGTAACCGGTGCGCTCGATTCGCTTCAGAAACTGCTTGGGGATGATCTGATCAGTATCGACGTTCGCGCGATTAAGCGGCATCACCTTCGATCTGTGTCTGCGAAAGGCCTTCATTATGCGAGAACCTCTTCCTTTTTAAATTCCCAGGTCCGGACGTCGGTGAAGTGTCCGGTGATCGCTGCTGCGGCGGCCATCATTGGGCTGACGAGATGGGTGCGGCCACCGCGTCCCTGGCGGCCTTCGAAGTTGCGATTGCTGGTGGAGGCGCAGCGTTCACCCGGCTGAAGGATGTCCGGGTTCATGCCCAGGCACATGGAGCAGCCGGGCTCACGCCACTCAAATCCCGCCTCGCGAAAGATGTGGTCGAGGCCTTCGCGCTCGGCCTGTGCTTTGACCCGCTGGGATCCGGGCACAACCATGGCGCGAACGTGGGGATGAACGTGGTGGCCGATGACGACCTTTGCGGCGGAGCGCAGGTCTTCGATGCGCGAGTTGGTGCAGGAGCCGAGGAAGACGCGGTCGATGGTGATCTCTTCGATGGGCGTGCCGGCCTTCAGATCCATGTACTCGAGAGCGCGTTCGAAGTGGCGGCGGTCGGCGTCAGACGCGGCGTTGGCAGGCGAGGGAACAGTATCGGTGATGGAAACGACCATGCCCGGGCTGGTACCCCAGGTCACGTAAGGAGTGAGCTCGATGGCGGGGATCACGAGTTCCCGATCGAACTTTGCGCCGGGATCGGAGATGAGCTTGCGCCACTCCGCGACGCCCTTGTCCCAGTCAGCACCTTGCGGCGAGAACTTGCGACCCTTGAGGTAGGCGAAGGTGGTCTCGTCGGGAGCGATCATGCCGGCGCGGGCGCCTGCCTCGATGCTCATGTTGCAGATGGTCATCCGGCCTTCCATGCTGAGCGAGCGGATGGCGGAGCCTGCGTACTCGATCACGTATCCGGTTGCGCCATCGGTGCCGATGCGTCCGATGATGCCGAGGACTACGTCTTTTGCGGTTACGCCGTCGGGCAACTCGCCGTCGATGGTGATGCGAAAGGTCTTCGGCTTCGATTGCGGCAGGCACTGCGTGGCCATCACGTGCTCGACTTCGGAAGTGCCGATGCCGAAAGCTAAGGCTCCGAAGGCGCCATGCGTGGAGGTGTGCGAGTCTCCACAGACGATGGTCATCCCCGGCTTAGTGAAGCCGAGCTCGGGGCCGATGACGTGGACGATGCCCTGGTTCGGCGACTCGACGTCGTAGAGCTCGACGCCGAAGTCGGCGCAATTCTTGCGCAGGGTGTCGATCTGCTTCGCTGCGATGGCATCTTCGATGATGAGACGGTTGGCTGTGGTCGGGACGTTGTGGTCGACCGTGGCCACGGTGCGGTCGGGGCGGCGAAGCGGCCGGCCGGCAATGCGAAGGCCTTCGAATGCCTGCGGCGAGGTCACCTCATGGACGAGGTGCAGGTCGATATAGAGGAGCGTGGGCTCATCGGCCGGCTCGGCTACCAGATGCGATTTCCAGACTTTTTCGAAAAGAGTTTTTGCTGCTGACATCTCTTTACTCCCTGCTTCTCACAATCTCTTTGCGCCGAAGGCGCTATTGCCCGTGCGGCGAGCACCGCCGGAGGCGCCGTTGCTTGGACGGCGAGTCCCGGCCAGCACCTAAACTGCGTGCATGGCCTGACGGCAGTCGATGTTCTCGTTAAGCGCCTGGTGAACATACTTGCCCATCTCCTGCGTGGAGACGGTCATTTTCGATTCGCCACGCGCCAGATCCGCAGTGCGATAACCCTGTTCGAGCACCTTGCGAACGGAGGTCTCGACAGCCTGGGCATCCTGCTCGAGTTTTGCCGAGTGGCGCAGCAGCATGGCCGCGGTCAGGATCGCGCCGAGCGGATTGGCGAGACCCTTGCCGGCGATATCGGGCGCCGATCCGTGCACGGGTTCATACAGATTTACTTGTCCGCCGATCGTCGCCGAGGGCAGCATGCCGAGCGAGCCGGTGATGACCGCGGCTTCGTCAGAGAGAATGTCTCCGAAGAGATTCTCGGTCAGCACGACGTCGAAGTTGCGCGGCGTATTCATCAGGTGCATGGCGCAGGCGTCGACGTACTGGTGTTCGAGGGCGACGTCGGGATATTGCGCAGCGATCTCGGTCACGGTCGCGCGCCAGAGCTGCGAGACCTCGAGAACGTTGGCCTTGTCGACCGAAGTGACTTTCTTGCGCCGAGCCGATGCGAGCTCAAAGGCAATCCGGGCTACGCGTATGACCTCGTCGCGGGTGTAGCGCATGGTGTTCCACGCGGAGCCGGCTTCGCGATCCCAGGAGCGCGGCTCTCCAAAGTAGAGGCCGCCGAGGAGCTCGCGTACGAAGAGAATGTCAGCGCCATTGACCACCCCGGCGCGGAGCGGGGAGTTCGAGGAAAGCGACGGCCATGCGAACGAAGGACGGAGGTTGGCAAAGCCGCCGAGGGCCTGCCGCAACTGCAGCAGGCCAGCCTCGGGGCGGCGGTTTGGGGGAAGGGAATTGAATTCGTTGCCGCCGACGGCGCCGAGCAAGACTGCATCGCTCTCAAGCGCGGTATCGAGTGTCGACTCGGGCAGCGGCGAGCCTTGCGCCTTGATGGCGGCGCCGCCGATCAGGGCATTCCTGAATTCGAAGTCGTATCCGCCGAGCTCGGCGACCGACTCCAGAATGCGCACCGCCTCGGCTGTGACTTCGGGTCCGATTCCGTCTCCGGCGACGACCAGTATCTTGAGCTTCATCATTGTCTCCCTGCCAAGAATGGCTGAATTCGCGATCGCCGAAGTCTCAGTTGAGCTTCGCGGCTGATTCTTCGCTGATCAGGTCTTCGTGCCTCTGGTGATGTGCCACCAGATTGATCAGATCCTGGTCGTAAATGGCCTTCTTGCGGTCGGCCAATTCGGTGAACGCACGGTAGGCGACGTCGAGGTCTGCCGGCGCGAGATCGTAACCAAGCTGAATCAGACGCGAGCGCAACGCGTGGCGCCCGGAGTGCTTGCCGAGCACGAGGCGGTTGCTGGGGATGCCGAATACCGAAGGCGTCATAATCTCGTACGTGAGGGGATTTGAAAGCACTCCATGCTGGTGAATGCCGGCTTCGTGGGCGAAGGCATTATCGCCGACGACAGCTTTGTTCGGGGTGGGCGTGAAACTGATCATGTGCCCCAACAACTGGCTGGCCGCATACATCTTGCTCAGGTTCAGGCTGGTTCCCATCGGATAACGGTCGCCGCGAACGTGCAGCGCAGCGGCGATCTCCTCGAGGGCGGCATTGCCGGCGCGCTCGCCGATGCCGTTGATGGTGCACTCGACCTGGCGGGCTCCAGCCTCGATGGCCGCGAGAGCATTGGCGACAGCGAGTCCGAGATCGTCGTGCGTGTGAGCGGAAAGGATCACCTTGTCGGCGCCCGGCACGCCCTCGCGAATCATGCGGAACATCGCTGCGTAGTCGGTGGGAGTGGCGTAGCCGACAGTGTCGGGCAGATTGATGACATGAGCGCCTGCTTCGATAGCCACGCCGACGATCTTGCAGAGAAAATCAGGATCGGTGCGCGTCGAATCCTCAGGGGAAAACTCAACCTCGTCAGCAAGCGTGCGCGCGAGGGAGACGGACTGAGCGGCCTGATCGAGAGCCTCGTTGCGAGTCATCTTCAGCTTGTATTCGAGGTGAAGATCGGAGCTGGCGAGAAAGATGTGGATCCGCGATTTCTGCGCGCGTTCGAGCGCCTGGGCCGCACGCTCAATGTCTCCGCGCCGGGACCGCGCGAGGGAGGCGATCACCGGGCCGCGAACTTCGCGAGCAATGGTTTCCACAGAGGCAAAGTCGCCGTCCGACGAGATGGCGAAGCCGGCTTCCAGGATGTCCACGCCGAGGTCGGCAAGGGAGTGGGCCATCTGGAGTTTTTCATGCTGCGTCATGCTGCAGCCCGGCGACTGCTCGCCGTCACGAAGTGTCGTATCAAAAAAATAGACGCGGCTTGGGGGCATGTGCATCCTCTGCAACGCAAGACTCTCTACAGCTAAGTTTGCCAAAACACGGCATATTATTCAAATTTATAATTTTTACCGAATCCATAAATCTGAGTAATATAAACCAGAGCGCCGGGCACGAGCGCGCTGCATCTTTATGGACCTGTCTCAGCTTGAAACCTTTCTTGCGGTCGTAGAAGAGCGCGGCTTCTCACGCGCCGCTGCGCGCCTGCACCGCACTCAGCCGGCGGTGAGCCACACTATTCGGCGTCTCGAAGAGGAGATCGGCGATCCTCTTTTCGAGCGTACCTCGCGTGAGGGCACGCTCACGGCGGCCGGAGTCCTGTTGCGCGAATATGCCGAGCGTTTGCTGAAGCTGCGCGGCGAGGCGGCGTCGGCAATCGAGGAACTGCGGTCGCTGGAACGTGGACGCCTGCATCTGGCGGCCAACGAATACACCTGCCTGTATCTGTTGCCGGTTCTCGACGAATTTCGCCGTCTGTGTCCCCACATCGGCGTTCTGGTGCAGCGGGCGCTGGCCAGCCGCATTCCTGAACAGATTGTCGAGAGAACGGTGGAGCTTGGCATCGTGACTTTTCGGCCGCCTGAGGAACAACTTCAGCTGATTGGCGTCTACACGGATTCCGTTGTTTTCGTGGTGAATCCGCGGCACCCACTGGCACGCGAGAAAAAGGTGGCGATCCGCGATCTGGGAGCGGAGAACTTTATTGCTCACAATGTCGTCTCGCCCCTGCGGCATCGGGTGATCGACCTCTTCGAGAAACATAAGACGCCGTTGAATATGAATGTCGAGCTGCCAAGCCTCGAGGCCATTAAGCGATTTGTGGCGATGGGCAATGGAGTCGCCCTGGTGCCTGGGCTGACAGTGCAGGATGAACTGGCGCGCGGTGAACTAGTACAGGTTCAGGTGCCGGAGCTGAAGATCGAGAGGCAACTGTTTCTGGCGCATCGCCGGAATGCAACCTTGTCGCACGCGGCGCTGGCCTTTCTGAAAGCGGTCAAGTCTCTGTCGCACGTACGGGGCGCACCGTTCAGTTTTTGCGCCGAGCATGTCCGTTGATTGCGTGCGATCAGGACGAATTGCTGTCGAAACAGGATTCGGCAGGTACAATTACGAAGTGGACCGGGGCGAGATCCCGTCGCCACAAAAATTGACATGCCCGAGAGGCGTTGCGCCCGTCGTCGCGGGTCAGAGGTTCACGAGACGCATGAAGAAGAGTCTGTTGTTGTTTTTGCTGCTGCCGCTGACGGCAGCGGCGGGTTTTGCCCAAGAGAGCCGTCAGGACGTCAGTGTGAGCGGAACCGCGGTGATTCCGCCTTTCATTACCGGGAATGCTGTACAACTGCACGCTACGACGGGGATTGGTTTTCTGGGCAGCTACCGGTACCTGCTGACCCCCCATAGTGGACTTGAAGTGAATTACCAGTACGCGCAACAGGTACAGCACTACATCAACCCAACGAACAATATACTGATCCACGATCGTTTCCAGGAGATCTCCGGAGCTTACGTTCATAACTTTGTCTTTAGAAACTTCAATCCGTTTCTCGAAGGCGGTCCGGCCGGCATTATCTTCGACCCGATTCTGGATGATAAGACGCAGACTCAAAGTGCCGGCAAGTCCACCAGCTTCGGCGGCTTTTATGGGGGCGGCTTCGCTTACGAGCTCAGCCCTAGCTTCGATATTCGCGTCGAGTATCGAGGAATTGTCGTGAAGGCTCCCAGCTTTAACCAGAACAATCTGAATACCGGCCGCTACTACAACATCAGCGATCCGGTAATCGGCGTTGCCTATCACTTCTAACCGCTGACCGACCGTTCATCTGCGAAGAAAGCCTCGATCCGGAAGCGGGTCGAGGCTTTTTTCGCGGGCTTCTGATCGCGGATGCCTCTTGCAGCAAGCGCGCAAACGAAAAGGGCCAGGTCGCTGCCTGGCCCTTTCTCTTTCTGCGGTTATGTTCGAACCTATCTGACCCCGAGAATCCGGTATTTGACGCCGACGCTGAATCCGTTGGGCGTGAGCCCATGACTCGGCTGGTCAAAGAAGCCCGGCGCGGACGGGAGTATCTGGTATTCGTAGGCGCCGAATACTGACAAACGGCGAGCAATCCGGTAATCAACGGAGGCGCCGGGAGCATAGGCAAAATAACTTCCGGTTGAACCACCGGTGGCTACGACCGGATACTTGATCCAAACTCCGCCAAACAGAAACTTTGCGTTAAATGTGAAGCCATGGAAGCGAAAGAAAGCGTATTTCCCGCCGGCAAGATAGTCAGACTGCGTTTGGGAATCGTGGCCATTCCAGTGCAGCCAGCGAGCCTCTCCGATTACGCCGATTTTTGGAGTGAGGTTGAAGTCCACATCCACGCCCGGACCGACGATGCGCGTGACTGGATCGAAGTCAGAATTGAAACTCCCGAATTCGCCTCCAACCCACAGAGTCGAATTTCCGCCACGAACGGAAGGGGCAACCTGAGCAAACGCCGCTCCAGAGGCCAGAAGAAAGGTAAGAATCAGAATTTTCTTGAGCACGTGTTCACTCTCTCCGAGATAAAAATGCCGTAAGTCCGGACTAAAAGACCAAGTGATAGTTCAAACTTTGTACGAGGCGCGCAGGAGGTGCAGGTCTGAAACCGGCGCGCCGCGTTCCGTGCATCGCTATTGCGGGTTTGCAGGTGGCGGGGCCTGGTTTGTACCCGCAGGCTGGGGGGCCTGATTTGCATCTGCAGGCTGGGGGGCCTGATTTGCATCCGCAGGTTGTGGAGCCTGGTTCGCGCCCGCAGGTGCAGGAGCTGGTTGAGTTGTTGCCGGTGCCGGAGCTGCCTCCGCCGTGGACGGAACCGGCTGTGCAGGCGGCTGGTAGCGTTGCAGGCGATAGTAGATCGGCGTTACCTGGAACGGCATCTTGTCGCGCGCGCTCAGCAGGGGAGCAGGTTTTACGTTCAACTGTGCGACCCTGTCGTCCCACGGATCGATCTTCAGACGGCTATTCAGTGGGAGTGCCGCAATCTGCGTCAGGTTGTCCATGTCCAGCTTGGGAGCGCCGTTGCCGAGCGCGGCGAGCCATGGAGTTCCGTCTGCCTTGATGAGGGAGTCGCCTAGCCGTGGCGTCAGCAGGTAGGGCACCTGCTTTTCCTCGGCCTGCAGGGCCTGGAAGAAGAGGCCTACGCTCGCCGACTTGTCCTTGTACACCGAGTTGTTGAACAGCTCGACGGCCTTCTTTGCCGCATCCTGGTTGTCGATGGCGGTGTGGTTCATGTTGAAACGTTGGAAGGTCGCTTCATCAGGGAAGAGCAGGCGGTCGTTAAAGGCATAGCGGGTGTCGATGTGATGGCCTTCGACGATATGGGCAAGCTGGAAGCTGAGGATCGCGGCCAGGGATTCTTCCGACGGAAGCACGTCGGCCAGACCCTTGCTGATGAGGATCGTGTTGCCGACAGCCAGCGACTCAAGCGGAGTGGTGAGCAGCACGCGGCAGTGGATATCGTCCGGCAGCGTCAGCTTGTTACCGATGATGATGTTGTTGGTAACGGTCTCGAGCACCTTGTCGAAGTCGCTTGGAGGAGCGAGAAGTCCGGCCTGCGTAAGCCGGTCAAGCACATTCTGCTCGGCCTGAGAAACCCACTGGCGCTGGGCCTGTAGCGGGCTTACGTCCTGCGACTGATCGCTCTGGTCCTGTGCATTCTCCACCTGGATGTTTTCAGCATCCGATTCACGCGTGGGCAGCTTAAGCGAATAGCCCCAGAAATAAGTCTGCGCGCGCATACCGGTGGCGTGCTTTGCCTGGCTCTGCGCGGTCTCCTCGACGTAGATGGCGGTGGGCAGCCAGACGTCGGGCTGAACATTCACGCGCCAGCTGTCGAAGTGGTAATAGCGCGCGACCTGATCGTCCTTGTTTCCCGTATAGGAGCCGTTGAAGCGGACGATATTGCCGTCCTGGTCCTCAACCCAGATGCGGCCAAAGAAACGGCCGTATCCTTCCTTGGGCTTCGGTTTCACATCGAAGACCAGCGTACGCACGCCACCAAGAAAATCGCGGCGCACGTAGGCGAAGTCATAGTGCTGCTGGTCGAAGCTTGTGGGGTCGAGGAACATCATGTCCATGAACCCGGTCGCCGAATAACTCAGGCTGAAGCTCTTGGTCAGGTCGCTCATGAACTTCATCGAGCCCTTGAAGAAGCCCTTGGACTTGGCGTGCGTTTCGTAAGGATTGGCAGTAAATGTCTTGCCGAAATCCACGCGGGCGATGATGTACTCATCCGATACAGGAACGGTCTGGAGTTTGGGGTCCGGCCGCATATTCTGGATGTAGGTCTGTACGACCGGCGTGCTCTTCTGGATCATTTTCACCGTCGTCTTTTCCCGCTCGACGGCCTTTTGGACAAGTGCCGCTTGTTCGGGCGTCAGGGGCACGGGAGGCACATACTTGGCCTCCTTCTTGGCTTGAGCGGCGGTGGCGCTTAAGATCACTGCCAGGCCCAGAATGCAGATATTGCGGTGAGACATTTACAGGCTCCTAGTCTTTCTCGTTCAATCTTGCTTCGAATGGGTAGTTCTTCGAAAGGGTACTTTTCAGTTCACTTAATTCTTAATTATTTGTTCATTTCGAGCTACATTTTCCACTCAAGACCCGATCTCGGTCACTGAACCGTAAGCAGGCAGCAAAAACTTCGAACCAAATCCACTCTTCACGATTCAGGCACATCTGCTCAGGCCAGTTGGAAAGTAACTCGGATGACCGTGACCTGGTCCACCGGGTGGCCGTCTTTCGTGGCGGGTTTAAATTGAATTCCCTGCGCCACCGCCCTGGCCTGTTCATCGAGGCCGTGCCCAAGGCCGCTCAATACCTGCAGAACCTCAACACGTCCGCTTGCGGTGAACCGCACCTCGAGTTTGACGTCGCCTTCAATCCTCAATTGCCGGGCTTCGGCGGTATAGTTGGCCCTCGGTTTGGAGAGAACCACGATGGGTGTGGACTCGACCTGCTGCACCTTAGCAGCAGTAGGCGCGGCCTGGCCAAAGCCAGTGCCCGAGAGCCCAGCCTGTTCCACTCTGCCGGTTCCTCCCGGCTTGCCTGTCCCTCCAACGACGCCATTCGAGAATCCGGCCGAGGCGACGGTTCCATGCACGTCTTTGCCTCCCGGGACGCCATTGGCTACGCCTGAACCAAAGTCCACGCCTTTCACCGATCCCTGGCGGGCGGCCCCCGCTCCGGGCTGTCCGACGCCGGGACTGCCGGCGAATGAGCCCACCGAAGCGATATTGGCCGGCCGGGTGGCGTTAGGGTTCGGCGTTACGCCAACTGGATCGCCGAAGCCGCCGGTCTTCGGGCTAGGGGCGACTTTGTTATTTGCCACCAGTGTAGGTTGAGAGCTCTTGAACATTCCCACCTTAGGCTGCGGAGGAGGTGCAACCGCCTTGGGTGGCGCGGGAGCGATCTTCGGAACCGCTGGAGTTGGAATCTTCACTTCGACCGGCTTGGGTGGTTCCACGACCGGCTTCGGTGGTTGGATCTTGGGTTTCGGTTCAACCTTAGGCGGAGGCGCAACCACCCTGACCTTGGGCACAGGCGGTACATAAGGCTTGGGCTGTTCCACGGGGAAGATCAGGACCGCCGTGTTCTCTTTCTGCACCTTCACCTGGTGAACGCGAGCCGCGGCGAACAGAATCAGAAGAGCCCCGACGGATATGTTTACAACCAGGCTCACACTGAAGGAACCAAACCGCCCCCCCGGTTCGGGGAGAAGCCCAAAGTTTCCTTGCATCGAACGATTGCTCGCCATAGCCTTTCTATCCCAACCTAGTTCTTCAAAATTTGTTGCCCAAAAATTTCACTATTGACTTAGACCTGTTTAGACACTACTCCGGCTTCGCTGCATTCCGAATTCCACAAACGGAGGGGTGGGGTTCTGCAACCTTCGTTCTACGTCCGAGCAGGCAGTAGGGGGGCACCATTAGGCGAACGCCGGCAATCGGACCTCTTATAGAACTACAGGGCGACAAAACACGTCTCATTACAAAAGTAATGCGACGGTAATGTGCCGTCAGTCGAATTATAATCTCGACCAGTTGATTAGGTAACCCTTACTTTTGCTTTCCAAGCCACCACGTAAATTTTTCTTAATCTTGCCGGATGCCTACCCCACGCCTTCTGCGTTTATTCGAAGGGATTTCGGCTCCGGCGGTTGCATGACAGAGATAAAACTGTTGTTCCTGGGGCATGCGCTTCGGTTAGAGATGGGTCGCAAGCGCGCCAGAAGAGGAGAGGAAATTGCGAATACTCGTTACCGGCGGAGCCGGCTATGTTGGCGGGACTGTGGCCCAGCTCATGCTCGATCACGGCCATCAGGTCGTCATCTACGACAACCTTTGCCACGCTCACCGCTCGATGATTCCTGCAGAAGCCGAATTTGTTGAAGGCGATCTGGCTGACCGCGCTGCGATGGAAAAACTCCTCCACACAGGAATAGACGGCGTAATGCACTTTGCCGCTCTCATCGAGGCCGGCGAAAGTATGCAGAAGCCGGAGATCTATTTCCGCAATAACACCGCGTCCACACTGACGCTGCTGGAAGCCATGCTGGCGACGGGCGTACAGCGGCTGGTCTTTTCCTCGACGGCTGCGGTTTATGGTGAGCCTGAATCGACTCCGATCCGGGAAGACGCGCCGCTGCGACCAACCAACGCCTACGGGGAGTCGAAGCTGCTGGTTGAACATATGCTTGGCTGGCTGAATCGCATCCACGGTTTCCGCTATACGAGCCTGCGTTACTTCAATGTCGCGGGAGCGATTGAGGGGCGTGGAGAGGCGCACGAGCCCGAGTCGCACATCATTCCCCTGATCCTCGATGTGGCGCTGGGCAGGCGGCAGAGCATCAAGGTGTTTGGACGGGATTACCCTACGCCGGACGGCACCTGCATTCGCGACTATATCCATGTGCAGGATCTGGCCCGCGCACACTTGCTGGCTCTCGAGGCGCTGAAAGAGCGCGACAAGCTGATCTATAACCTTGGCAATGGTGTGGGCTTCAGTGTCCGCGAGGTAATCGAATCGGCGAGACGCGTCACCGGGCATCCGATTCCGGTCGAGGAGTGCCCTCGGCGTCCGGGGGATCCGGCGGTGCTTATCGCCAGTTCGGAAAAGATCGGCGCCGAGTTGGGATGGAAGCCGAAATACTCCATCCTCGATGAAATTATCGAGAGCGCCTGGACGTGGCAACAGATCCGCTACCAACGAACAGCGTGAACTTCGGGCGGCGCAGAAAGAGCTGAGCAAAAACCTCGCTGCGCCGCGATTCAGGTGAGGCGGTTCGGGCGGTATCGGTGAGAGGGTTTCATCGAGCTGTCCGCGCTGCAGCTTCGCTGCCCGCGGCCGGGCTCTCGGCTGCCGGTTTCGGAGGTTTCACCAGCAGCGGCACCACGATCGACACCACCATGATGACAGCGATCAAGTGCAGCCCGCCTTCGTAGGCTCCAGTGGACTGCCGCAGGTGTGCAATCAGCAAGGGGCCAAATGCACTCGCGAATCCCCAGGCGGTGAGCATGAGCCCATAGATAGGACCGACATTCTTTGCGCCGAAGTAATCGGCAGCAAAGGCAGGCATGGTGCCGAAACCGCCGCCGTAGCACATCAAAATAATGAACGTGATTGCAGTCAGGCCGGTCACTGAATGAAACATGGGCAGGAACCAGAACAGCGCGGCCTGCAGCAGATACATTACGGCGAAGGTCGCGCGCCGCGTAATCCCGTCCGATACCCAGGCCCAGAAGACGCGGCCGAGTGCGTTGCCTATGCTGACGACTCCCACCATACCCGCGGCGACAATCGCGGTGATCTTCGCCAGCTCCTGAAACATCGGTGCCTCTTGCGAGATCACCGAAATGCCGGCCGAAGTATTCAGAAACAACAGGAGCCATAGCGCCCACCATTGCCAGGTCTTCAATGCCTCGCCCAGAGTGAAGTCCTTCGCCGCGCGCTGAGCTGTCTGGAGGGGCCTGGGCGTCCATCCCTCCGGCAGCCAGCCCGCGGGGGGATTGACCATGAACCATCCTGCCGCACAGGTGACGATCAGGTAGGCAATTCCCAGGTACGCGAAAGTGTGCAGTACTCCCACACTCTGAATGAGCCGGGTGGCGACCGGGGCGGTGACCAGTGCGCCGGCACCGAAGCCGCCGACGGCAACGCCGGTCATGAGCCCGCGGCGGTCGGGAAACCACTTCACCAGAACGGAAATCGGAACGATGTAGCCAAAGCCGAGCCCGATTCCGCCGATCACTCCGTAGGTGAGATATAACCAGGCAAGGCCCGAGGAAAAACTGGCGAGAAAAATTCCGCCGCCGTAGAGCAGGCCGCCGATGATGACGACGACGCGCGGTCCGACTCGGCTCAGCCAGAGCCCTCCAAAGAAGGACGCAAACCCCAGCACAAAGATGGCAATCGTGAACGTCAAGGTTACTTCCGAAATCGTCGAATGAAAGAGCTTTGACAGGGGAACGCGAAAGACGCTCCACGCATACACAGCGCCCAGCGCCATCTGCACCAGAATCGCCGCCAGAGCGATTCCCCATCTCCGATATCCGTTCATACTGCCTCCGGCTAGCCGCTTGCTTTTACCGGTCCGGCACAGCGCAGCCTGTCCACACAAGAGATGCTGATCGCCTTCATGCGCGACTCAGCACAAACGAACTCTTCTATCACATGGCTGAAACGGCGCGCGAGACCCGCGGCGTTCTTTTAACAATTCCCATGCGTTGTTGCTTCAATTCGGCACACGCTGGCGAGGTTCAGGTCATGATGTCTCCCGACGATTGACCCCAAACCCATGCCGGGTTACCCTCGTTTCGTGATGGCTTCCTCGCTTCCCATCGGCGTCCCTCTCGCCGCCTGTTGTCGCTAGCATCTGCTGCTCTGTCTTTCGCGCCGTCATATACCCTCCCAACCTTTCAGAGGAAGCATGAAAATCCATCGATTTGCATCTGTCGCCATTTCCGTTGCGGCTCTTTCCGTTGCGGCTTTGCTATTTGCGGATGCCACATCGGACTGGAAGACCGGCTTGCTGGCATGGCGGACGCACCGCGAGCAGCGCCTGTCGGCTCCTGACGGCTGGCTGACGCTGGTTGGCCTGGAGTGGCTCAAGCCGGGAGCGAATACCATCGGCTCGGCTCCGGATAATCGGATCCGGTTGTCGGCAGCTGCTCCGGCGCATCTCGGAGTGATCGAGGTCAGTGGCAGCGATATCCGGTTGTCAGCGCCGGCAGGAGGGTTCGCTGCCGGCGCACAGCTTGACGGGGCTCCGGCGCAGGCGGCGAAACTGGCAGACGACGAGGCGCAGAAGCCGTCGGTGATCAACACAGGCACGCTGACTATCCTGCTGCTCCATCGCGGCGATCGCTACGCGCTGCGCATCAAGGACTCGCAGGCTGCCACACGGCTGAACTTTCACGGGCTGCACTGGTACGAGCCCGATGCACGCTATCGGGTGGAGGCGCGCTGGGTTCCCTGTGTTCCGGTGAAGAAAATCAAGGTGCCTTCGATTATCGGGGTGACGGACGAGATGGCTGCGCCGGGAGAGGCCGAGTTCACGCTCGACGGGAAGACATTTCAGCTGGAGCCGGTGCTCGAGGAGCCGGATGCGAAGCAGCTTTTTTTTATCCTGCGCGATACGACGAGTCGGACTACCAGTTATGGCGCCGCACGGTTTCTCTACACGGATTTTCCCGATCATGACGGAATGCGGGGGCTCGACCAGCCGGGGTATCTGACGCTGGACTTCAACCGCCTGCAGAATCCTCCCTGCGCCTATACCGCGTATGCGACCTGCCCACTGCCCCCGGAGCAGAACCGGGTGGCGATTGCACTGCCGGTGGGCGAGGCGAAGTATTCGCACTGATGAAACGCCGCTCTGCTTGTTGAGACCGATTGATTTCATGCCGATCCCGCCAGGTGCAGAGCTGATCATGTAGTATCGGCTGCAGTTCTTTTGGGGTTTCGTCCAAATCTTCCCAGTGCAGAGGCGAATCCACGGGGGCAGAGGCAGAGCAACGCTTCGCCGGGGAGGTCGCAATGGCAGTCACTACCACCGCCGCAGCACAATCGCCGCATTCTCCGCACCATACTAACCATCGCGCCATGGCCATGGTGACGACGCTGTTCTTTACGTGGGGTTTTTGTACTGTCCTGAACGACGCGGTGATCCCACATCTTCAGTCTATTTTCGATTTGAGTTACGCCCAGGCGGCACTCATCCAGCTGGCATTTTTCGGATCATATTTCGTCTTCGCGCTGCCGGCCGGGAAGCTGGTGGAGTGGGTCGGCTACCAGCGAACCATGGTGATCGGTCTGCTGATGATGTGCGCTGGCGCGTTGCTCTTCATCCCTTCCGCGATCGCTGCCACCTACGCATTCTTCCTTGCTGCTGAGGTAGTTTTGGCAGCCGGAGTGACGGTGTTACAAGTCGCAGCCAATCCTTACGTCACCATCCTGGGACCCGCGGAGACAGCTTCAAGCCGTCTGAACTTGACTCAGGCCTTTAATACGCTCGGCGACAGTGTGGCGCCTTACGTAGGCGGTGTTTTGATTCTCGGCGGAGCCACGGCAGCCGCCCTGAGTGGAACTCAGCTTCAAGGAGCGGCCCTGACGGCCTACCGCGTCCATGAGGCGGCGAGCATCAAACTGCCTTTCTATGCGATCGCCGCCGCGACAGCGGTCCTTGCGCTTGCCATAGCGTTCTATCGCTTCCCTCGCATCGCGATCACGCGCGAATTCCGGCCCGCAAATCTGCAAGGCAAACAGGAACACGTGTGGAGCCATCCCCACCTTTATCTCGGCGCGATTGGAATCTTTGTCTACGTTGGGGCAGAGGTGTCGATTGGCAGTTTCCTGGTCAAATACTTTGCCGATCCCCAGATAGCCGGGCTTCCGCTGGAGAAAGGCGCCAAGCTGGTCACGTTTTACTGGGCAGGCATGATGGTTGGACGATTCATCGGGTCAGCCGCCATGCAGCGTCTGGCGGCCAACTGGATGCTCGCCTGGAGCGGAGCCGGAGCAGCTCTGCTCGTGCTGGCATCGTTGCTTGGCACGGGTCACTTCGCCGTCGGCGCGATCCTTGCCGTGGGCCTTTTCAACTCCATCATGTTTCCCACAATCTTTACGCTTGCGATTGCCGAACTGGGCCCTCTCACCGGGCGCGGATCGGGTCTTCTCGTGCAAGCCATCGTGGGCGGAGCGGTGTTTCCGGTGCTGATGGGATTTCTGGCTGACCGATACGGTATCCACCATTCGCTGTTGATGCCGCTGCTTTGCTACCTGTACGTGATCTATTACGGGTGGAAGGGCTACCGGATCCAGCCTTCAGAGCCGCAAGTGCATCTCGAGGCAGTCGAGGAGTAAAGGATTGCCCTCAAGCAGCGACGGTTTCGCCTTAACGGCAATCCTGCTTTTGCTTTATCATTGACCTTGCTCCTCTTCAATCAGGCGGCGTAGCTCAGATGGTTAGAGCGACGGACTCATAACCCGTAGGTCGGCAGTTCGATTCTGCCCGCCGCCACCAATCAGATCAACAATATCCGACGGAATCTCAGGCTCATGCCTCTCGCACAAACAAGAGGCGGAGGCCGGGCTGTCTACGGTATGGCAGCCGGCCGTCAACGAGCTGCTTTCCGTTACCGCTACTGGCAATTCCGCCAGTGGCGCGAATAGACGGCTACGCTTTACAGTTGTCTGCTCACGAGGTCCGGAGTTCCGGAAGGCATGACCCCTGCCAGGGCGCAAGATCCGGACCCGTGAAGCGCATTGCGGCCGGCTCGCAGGCAAACGATCGCTCCGAAGAAATGCAGATCGAGTGGAACGACGACAAGGAAGCCTCTTCCGACTAGCTCTGCAACAGGCTACGGCTACTGACATCCTCACATGAAGATATTGAATTCGCGTGTAATCCGGATTTCTATCGCCAGCCTCCTCACTGGATCCTTGATCGGATTGGTCGGCGGCGTGTTTCGCTATTGCTTGATTGCTGTTGATAGCGGGCGGAATGCGCTAATCACCGGGGCGCATGCGT
>Ga0206870_1067_pt1 | contig 28537 bp, 24 predicted proteins | sample Alteio_BWOrgCont_36_FD_152620 | JGI IMG/M metagenome (GOLD analysis project Ga0206870, IMG submission 152620) | Enriched cells from forest soil in Barre Woods Harvard Forest LTER site, Petersham, Massachusetts, United States -... | ecosystem: Environmental > Terrestrial > Soil > Temperate forest >... | reverse complement strand
TTGTGTAACATTCTCAATTTGTATCTCATTCAATTTACCCCTACGCAGTTTATATTTAATCTCCTTGGGCTTACCATAGGGAGCTTGTTTTGAATACTCTACCACCTTGGGCAGTGAAAAGAGACTTGCCTCATCCATACCATCATTGCTCCTTACTGCCCATAACTTTTTAATACCAGCTTTAACTGAGGCCTCCCCCATAAGAGAAGTGATCTTTGAATCAAATACTCCCAGTGTTTGGTGGCTCACTCCCGCAGGGTTAACTAATGGCCCTAAAATATTGAAATAGGTGCGCTTGCCATATTGCTTGCGCGCTTCTGCTACATTCTTCATAGCCGGGTGAAAACGCTGTGCGAAGAGGAAAATCATACCTATATCCTCAAAACATTTGGCTGCACGTATAGAATCAACTACAATATTTACCCCTAATGCTTCCATCACATCAGCGCTACCACATTTGCTACTGGCTGAACGGCTGCCATGCTTTACTACCGGAACATCGCAAGCAGAACAAACTATTGAAGCAACAGTAGATATATTGAAAGTTCGTAGCCCGTCGCCACCTGTGCCGACAATATCAAGAGCATCAGTTTTAATTTCGACAGGAATCATTGACTCGCGGGTAGCCTTAATAATACCCTGCATCATTTCGATTGACGGATAGCGCTTACCCATTGCTTTGAATATCCTTACAAGCTCTTCGTTATCAAGTTTGCCTTTAAGATTATCATTCTGCATCAGGTAGGCCTCAGCAGCATTAAGGTTTTTCTTCTCCTTAATTAGTTTGCTATATGTATTATTGGCAGCTTTCACTGGAATAAAAAGTTCTTGAGCATTGTATTTCCCTCTTGCGTAGCAAACGATTCCGGGTGGAACTGTATACCCTCAATCGGGTAATGTTTATGGCGAAGCCCCATAATTTCTTTAGTAGGATCATTAGTGAAGGCAGTTACTTCCAGTTCTTCAGGTAGTGATTTCTCTTCTACCATCAATGAATGGTAACGCATTACTTCAACCAGTTGAGGAATGCTTTTAAACACACCCTTATCATCATGTTTTAAGGGGCTTGTTTTACCATGCATAGGCTGGTTCGATGGAACTACCTTACCTCCAAAGTAATGGGCAATACCCTGCATTCCCAGGCATACGCCCAATACAGGCAAATTCTTTTGCGGATTCAATAATACATCTGCACATACTCCAAAATATGCTTTATCAGCAGGGTTACCGGGGCCGGGTGATAAAATAACCTTATCGTATTTTTTCTTAATCTCATCCAGCGTTATTTTATCATTGCGTGATACATCAAGCACATTAGTAACGTCTTGCTGCGCCAGCAAATCGCCAACCATCTGGTAGAGGTTGTACGTAAATGAATCGTAATTATCTATAATTAGTACGCGCATAGTTAAACTATAAAAGGTTCTATGGCTTTCTGCATGCCTGCCAGTTTACTCAATATCTCATTGTATTCCCCTTCTGGAGTTGAATCCCACACCACACCGCCGGAAGCCTGTGTGAAACCCTCTCCATTACTGATGAACATAGAGCGAATAGGAATAGCCATTTTACAATCGCCATTGAATCCGAAGTAACCAATAGCGCCACCATATGGCCCGCGAGGGTTTTGCTCCAACCGCTCGATTATCTTCATTGACTCGATCTTTGGCGTACCTGATAGTGTTCCTGCAGGAAATGTCGCCGCCAAAGCCGAGAACATGTCCTCCTCAGGAGAAATAATCCCCATAACCTCGCTTGAAATATGTTGCACATGGCTATAACGCTTCACTTCCATCAATCTCGATATTCTTACTGTTCCCATTCTTGCCACTTTGCCCAAATCATTCCTATGCAAATCCACCAGCATTCGGTGTTCAGCAAGTTCTTTAGGGTCGCTCAACAATGTTTTTGCCAGTGACATATCTTCCGTTTCGGAAGCACCACGTTTAATTGTCCCCGCTAAAGGGTATGTTTCCATCACCCCATCATTAATATTCAGAAGAAGCTCAGGGCTGGCACCTATAATTATTCTTTCTTTAAATTTAATGTAATACATATGCGGAGAAGGGTTTATTTTCCTCAACCCTGCATAAAGTTTCAGAGTATCTCCTTCCACCTCAAACATTCTCTTAAAGCCCACCTGGCATTGGAAGGTATTACCGCGTTTTATCTCTTCTATAATTTCTCTTACAGCTTCATGATGACGTTCTTTGGTCATGCTGTAGCCGTTATCCTTTATTGCAAGACTAGGTTTCTTATCTTCTGCTTTCTTTCCAATTAACTCCTTCACAACCTCTACCCTATTTTCTGAATGATAGAAATAAGATGCAATGCCCGTTGTCTTATCATATAGCAGTCCATCTTCATATAATCCAAAAAGAAACAGAGGGAATTGTTTATGAGGCTTTATTGACAAGGCATGCTCAAACAGAGTCATTGCATCATAATTAATATAACCTACCAGCCCGCCTGAGAAAAGATTAGATGGCACATAATGCTTAGGAATGAAATTCCTTAAATCGTAGTAAGGGTTATCAGAGTCTGTTGCTTTACCGTTGACAATTAACTTTTTATTCTCAGCACTAATAATGCTATCGGGTGCAAAACCGATTACAGAATAACGGGCATCTTTCGCATTCTCACCCAATGATTCCAAAAAGAAACAAGTATCGAATTGCTGCTCTACTTTCTCGAATAAAGCAAAAAAATCGAGGTTGCCCAATTCAATAAAATGGGGCCTTTCAACAGCAGATATTTTCTCTTCCGTGCTAATCATTTTACATATTCTGTGCCTTATGGCGTAAATAATGATCCATTAGAACCAATGCAGCCATTGCATCGACAATAGGTACTGCCCTGGGCAATACACATGGGTCGTGCCTGCCAGCGGCTGCCAATTTAATTGCTTTGCCTGAACGTGTTACCGTATCCTGTACTTTAGAAATAGTTGCTACCGGTTTAAATGCAACACGAAAATCGATAGTATCGCCAGTTGTAATTCCACCTAATGTGCCACCCGCATTATTCGACTTCTTACTAATCTTTCCTTTGCTTGATGTAAATATATCGTTGTGTTCACTGCCACGCTTAATTACTCCCTCAAAGCCGGAGCCAAATTCAAAGCCTTTCACTGCATTAATGCTCAACATTGCTTTGCCAAGGTCAGCCGGGAACTTATCAAATACTGGCTCACCAAGGCCCGGAGGAGGGTTCTTTATATAGCCTTTTACAATGCCGCCAATCGAGTCTCCATCCTTCTTTACTTCTTCAATCAACTTTATCATTTTATCGGCCACGGCTTTATCAGGGCAACGGACAATGCTCTTATCTATCGCCTGTAAAGTGACTTTATCAAGCGAGATATTGCTTTTAATCTTTCCTACCTGCTCAACATAACTCATGCATTGTGTACCAAATCTCTCAAACAGGTATTTCTTTGCAATAGCTCCTGCTGCAACCCTTGCCAATGTCTCACGCGCCGATGCTCGACCACTACCTCTCCAATCGCGTATGCCATATTTTATATCATACGTATAGTCCGCATGTGAGGGGCGATAAATGTCCTTCATTGCTTCGTAATCTGCCGGATTAGCATCTTTATTATAAGTAATAAGCAAAATAGGCGTACCTGTCGTTTTTCCTTTAAATACACCAGATTGAATATGTATTGTATCCGATTCTTTACGTGGAGTTGTAATTTTACTCTGACCCGGTTTGCGGCGATCAAGTTCAGGTTGAATATCAGCCTCAGAAATTGCTAAGCCCGGAGGACAGCCATCAACAACCACACCAACAGCGGGACCATGAGATTCCCCAAAGGTTGTTATTCTAAAAAGTTGTCCAAATGAATTTCCGGCCATAATCTATAAGTTAGTAATGAAATTATATACGTCTTGCATTTCTTTAATTGTCATTAACCCCGGGGCAATGTTTGTCTTATCCATAGCCGCATAGGCGATGAAGCTGCCCATCATGGGGAATAATATGCGAGTGAGTTTGCCCTTATCCCCCATCCCGATAATTATAAACTGCTCCTTAGGCTTTCTCAGTTTAAGTATTTCTGAAAGGGTTATAACATCTTCTTCTTTATTAACCAAAGTGGCAATCTTAATAATGGCAGGTTTTGATTTGCGCATTTTGGTGACTACTGACTTTAATTCTTTAATTGAGGAGGTTCCGTCAAACTCGTGATACGATAACACAAGTTTCTTTTTCTCTTTTGCAGATAACTCTTTCACCAGTTCATTGCCAAATGCCACATCCACATACTTGAAAGTCTTAAATGCTTTTTTAAGAACATCGCCTTGAAAATCTTTACTGCCAGTATAGTTACCACCTTCGCCCTTATGCCTGAAAGTAAATATTGCAGAGCCTTTAACAGCTTTCTTAATCGCATCAAAATCCTTTTCTTTAAATCCCTTAATAGTATCTCCGCGCAGCTCCACCATATCAGCAGACTGCTGCGCTTTCTTAAGGTTCTTAAGAAAAGTTTGCAGTGTACTACCCTCTACAACCATACATATTTTAAATGGCATCCGCACGTTCCTTGTCATTTTGCAATGCTTTACGCATAGCTTGTTCCGGAGCCTTTATTCCCGTGTATAATTCAAATTGTTTCATTCCTTGTTTCAATAACATTTCTAATCCATCAACAGCAGTTGTTCCTTTCTTCTTTGCCAGCTTCAGCAAGGAGGTTCCATTAGCATTATAATTTATATCGAACACTATCTGGCCTTTATGAATTACACTTTCATCAATAGGCCGTACATTGTTGTCTCTCCCTATTGGAGTAGTATTAACAATAATATCGGCAACCATACTATTTCTCTCCTCCCATGGCAATACCTTACAACCAAATGTCTTCTTCAATTCATTTGCAGAATCTTTATTACGGCTATACACAGTTACATCACATTTCTCCTTAACAAGTCCATAAACAATAGCTCTTGCTGAACCACCTGAACCGAGTAATGAAACCCTTTTACCAATCAATGCCACAACAGCCCTAAGGCTTTCAACGGCCCCAACGTAATCTGTATTATACCCAATTAGCTTGCCATCTTTATTCAAAACCATATTTACTGCGCCTATCTCTTTTGCCACATTATCTACCGCATCCAAATACTGCATAATTGCTTCCTTGTGTGGAATAGTAACTGCAAGCATATGGATATCTTTTTCTCTTACCTCATACATAAACTTTGCCAATTCATCTTCAACAATTCGCTTAGCACCAAACTCATATTCAGCCTCAATACCCAATGCCTTATATGCAGCATTATGCATAGAAGGTGATAGCGAATGTGCAACAGGGTCACCTATCACTAAACATATTTTATGCTTTGCACTAGCGCTCATTTGAGTATTTATCTATTATCAATTGAACAATCTCCTCCGGAGTTTTGTCATCTGTATCAATTGTAACATCTGCAAAGCCCTCATATATCGGCAGCCTGTTAGCGTAAAGCAGCATAGCTTTCTCTTCCTGCCTGAACAACGGCCTTGTATCTGTATGCTTTAGGCGAGCTTTAATTGCCTCGAAACTTGCATGAAGAAAAATAACCTTAGCATGTTTTTTCAACAACTCCATACTCTCTTTAGAACTTATTACGCCACCTCCGCATGATATAACCTGGTTATCGCGCTTCACAATTTCAGCAATCACATTTTGTTCCAGCGTTCTGAAATAATTCTCGCCCCTCTTATCAAATATGGCATTAACACTCGAAAATTCCGACACGCTCAGAATCTCTCCATCTGTCTCTACAAGAGTACGGTGCGTTTTCTCCGCAAGAATGGCCGCGACGGTACTTTTTCCTGCCCCCATAAATCCTATAAGCGCAATGTTTTTCATCTTAATTCAACATTTATTCCCATTAACTTAAGTGTATTCCAGAATTGAGGGAAGGATTTCTTAACCACACCCGGATTCCTTATACCTATTCCTTCAATCTTTGTACCGGCCACAGCAAAAGCCATAGCCATACGGTGGTCGTTATAGGTATCGATTATCACTCCTTTGGGTTTGCCGCCCTTTATCTTGATATAATCGTTACCCGTTTCACATTCAATCCCCATTTTAGTAAGCTCTATTTTTAATGCAGTCAAACGCTCCGTCTCTTTAATTTGTAGCGTTTTCAGTCCTGTAAGAAATGTTTCGCCCTCAGCAAATGCCGCAATTACAGCTAAGGTTTGTGCCACATCCGGCATATCATCCAACTCATCTTTCCAGGCCCGTAAGTGTGGAGGTCCGGTAACCTCCCAGTATTTTATACCATTGATAGTGCATCCCATTCCCCTTAAAATATAAGGGAAGAATGCGTCGCTTTGCTTACTAAGTATAGGAACATTTGTTACGGTAATTTTACTTTGAGACAATGCTGCGATGGCATATAAATAAGAGGCCGAGGAAGCATCTCCTTCTACATCATATTCAACAGCCTTATAAATAAATCTTTCATCTGTAAAATTGTACGATTGATAATCTGTAACAATATATTCTTCTCTTCTCTTTTTGACTGATATTCCAAAGCGGAACATTGTCCCTATTGTCATTTCTATATATGGCTCCGATACTTGTTCACCTTCCACTATTATTTCCGTATTTAATTCCAGTAAAGGGGCAATCATGAGTAATGCAGAAACAAACTGGCTGCTGATAGAACCATTAACTTTTACTCTGCCACCTTTGATTGTACCACCCATTATTTTTATAGGAGGATAACCCACCTTACCCAAATAAGAAATCTGCGCGCCTAATTGAGCAAGCGAATCAACCAATTCCTTAATCGGCCGTTGGTGCATACGCTCAGAACCCTCTAACGTAATTTGCGCAGGAACCAAACAGCACAAGGCCGTCATAAAACGCATTACAGTTCCCGCATCCTCCACATTCAATGTTATATCTTTTGCCCGAAATTTTCCACCACAGCCTGTTACATAAAGTACATTATCTTCTTCGTTTATATCAACTCCTAATTGCTTTAAAAGACTTATGAGCACTTTACTATCATTAGAATCCGATACTCCGCGTAAGGCAGTAATGCCGTTTGCCAGTGCAGCAATAATCAATGCCCTGTTTGTATAGCTTTTTGAGCCGGGCACTTCTACTTTAACATCAATTGGCCTGGTTAAGGGATGTAAATACGCTATGGTTCCTGTGGTTTGCATGGGGCTTACGCAATAATGTAATCTATTGCTTTATTGATAAGCTTATCAGGGTGCTCTTCATCAATCACAGCCTTGCCAATGCCATTCAGTAATACCCACTTAATTTTTTTGCCTTCGTTCTTTTTATCGCCCAATATCTTTTCATAAATGCCTTTCCTGTAAGATTTTCCTATTTGCGATGGAAGTCCCGCTTTAGCTATAATCTTTTCCACGTTTGAGAAATCTTCTTTAGTAATAAGACCAGCGAGTAGCGATAGTCTTGCTTCGGCTATCATACCAATAGATATGGCCTCGCCATGCAATAACGGGTTATTTGTATCCTGGCTCAGCATTTCAATGGCATGGCCTATCGTGTGTCCGAAGTTCAGCACCTTGCGTAATCCTTGTTCTTCCGCATCTTTTGAAACAATAGTGCATTTAATATCGCATGAGCGGGATAGTATCTCCGCCAATTTTTCCTCATCCATATCTCCAAAACTAGATTGATACAATGCCTGGAAAAGTTTCTTATCAGCTATTAATGCATGTTTTATCACCTCTGCAAAACCTGACCTGAATTCACGCTCGGGCAAAGTAGTAAGCATTAAAGTGTCGCATATTACAGCAAGCGGGTGCGTAAAAGTGCCTACCATATTTTTTAATCCGCCAAAATCTATTCCTGTTTTTCCACCAATTGCAGCATCTGTCTGCGACAGTAAAGTGGTAGGGATATTCACAAATGCAATGCCTCGCATATATGTACTGGCAACAAAACCTCCAATATCACAAACCATTCCGCCACCTACATTAATCAACAACGATTTCCTGTCGAAGCCATGTTCAATTAATGAAGAAAATATTTTTTCAGCAGTAGCCATGTCCTTATGTTCTTCTCCCGCCGGAATAATTACATATACAGCTTTCTTACCAAATACTTTATGCAATGATTCGCCCCAGTGATAGGCTACGTTTTTATCCATCAGCACCCCCACTTTTGTGAAAGTATCTAATGCAATAATGTTTTTCACCTCAGCGTAAATATCATTACCTACATATATAGGCACCGACACTTTACTCTGGGGGACAGTCAACCTGGTATGTTCCCTCAACTTTGCGCTCATAATTTATCAACCTACTTTTTTACTGTTAGTTACCGATGTCTTTTGTTCACTATGCGGAACTATATCGCGGAACCTGGCTAAAGCATTTACCAGTGTTTGCAATTCACCGTGAGTAATATGCTGTTCAGTATCCGTATCAGATGTACCGGCTTCAATCAATATACCATCGTAGAGGTATTCATCTTCGGCAATTTTCATCTTCATGGCTTCCAGTGTTCCTTCCACAATTTTATCTTTCATCTTCGGCCCAAACGTGTGCGATGGGTCGAAGTACATTTTTTTACCACTTAGTTTTTTAACCTTATTGGCCGATTCATGCAAAGGCAGGTTCCTGAATTGTCCACTTTCCGCCACATCAACGCCACGGTGTATATATATTATATCATGAATCTGCGGTACATAGGTACCAATGCCCAACCATGTTTTCTCCATGCTGTTCAGGCCATCACTCGCCTTGCCTACCCATTTCGGGTTCTTAATACCCAATTTCCATGCATTGTGCTTACTGCATTCATACATCTCCATCAGGTTCCAGCCTATTTGTAATACTGCTGGTGTCCATAATAACAATTCATGGTCACGCAGTACTTTATCGCATAAGGGTACCTGTATAAGCGGAGCTACTATCTCGGTAGCCACCATCATACCTGTTTTACGGATAAATTCGTCCGTCATAGTAATGCTGGGCAGCATCTTCATATCTTTAATTCCGCCTCCCTGCGCATAAACCCTCATGTTGTTAACGAATATCTCCCGGTCAATGCCCATTGAGCCTTCCTTTTCAGAATATGATGTACGTGATTTTACGCCCACTATTCGCACACCGGTTACCCCTCTTTGCGCCTCGCCAAAACGGTTTTTCACTTCCATTTCCGAAAGGGTATAAACCTCCCTAAGGTTTTTCTCGCTTATTGAACAGGGGCCCGCTATAACCGACACCTGTGTATTTTTCATTTTCTGTTCCATAATATGTTATAAAAATAGTAATAAAATAACCTCTCCCAGAGAGATTCTCTTGCTGCAATTAATTAATAAATTTAAAGTATAGCAGTAAGAGCTGATTTACTTAGCTCCACCACCAAAAAGAAAACGCAGCAACACCCGTAAAACCCTTTACAGGAGCCATATTCACAATATTATTTGCTGTTGTTTTCATAATTCAAGGCCACAAAAATAGAAAATATTCTGAAACAAAGGAACAATTAGCCTAAAAGCCTATCGATTCCTGCTTTGGTTTATCGTTAATAAGCCTTACAAAGAAATAAATTGGGCAGGCAATACCGCCCATGAAGATAAAAAGCAGAATCCACATTATGCGTTCACCGCTCTCTATGCTTTTATTATTTACGACATGTACAATATAGAAAATGAGCAGGCTCAACGCACAGAGTATAAGAAGTATGTAACAAATCACTATGGGTATGGCCGCGTTTATTGCTTCAGGTGCCGTCATATTATTGCCTTGCAGGGCAACATGAGCTGCCATGCCAATTGCGTTTACAACTATTAAAATCACAAACACTATGGGTAGAAAAGTCCATATCCCTACCAACACTTTTGCATTCTTGCTCATAATACTTTACGATTAATTTGTTAGGCTAAAGATACAAATATTACGCAAATAGAGCTTTAAGTGTCTCACTCCTTTGTACTTTGCCGTTGGCTGTTTCCCTGAACTTCTTTATTGAGCAGTAAATTTTGGGACATTCATATTTGCCTAACAGTTGCTCAACTTTCTTCTTTATTGTTTCAGTGTCTTCGACATTTTCCAATATCAACACAACCTTATTTCCCAGTTTATCATCAGGCAACGCAGCAACGAAGAAGCGATTTTTAATATATGGCGCCAACTTCTCTTCTATCTTCTCAGGATATATTTTTATGCCTCCGCTATTAATTACATTATCGTAACGGCCCAACCATTTAAAATGTCGTGAATCAACCATTTCAATAATGTCATTAGTAACAATAGGCTTGTCATTTAACACGGGTGCATCCACTACCATGCAACCTCTTTTATCCTTCCTGATTTTTATACCGGGAAGCAATTCGTATTTGTCACTTATCCCCCTGCCTGATAATCTCCTGAGTGCAATATGGCTCAACGTCTCAGTCATGGCAAAAGTTGAATAAATATTGTTACTACACTTTTCTATTCTTTTTTCCAATGCGTAAGGAATCGCAGCACCGCCAACTATAACATTCTTAATAGACAGGAATTTCCTTTTTGTACCTGATGTGGATAATGAGTTTTCCACCTGTAATGGCACCATGGCTGCAAAATCCACTTTACCCTTGAATAGTTTTAAAGGGTTGCCATCTGGATGAACAGTTACAAGGTTTGCCCCACTTACAAACGCTCGTACAATCATCATTTTACCTGCTATATAATCGGCAGAAAGACATAGTAGCAAATTTGAGTTGGAATTAATTTTAAAATACTTGCAGGTCATCTGAGCGCTGGCAATCATCTGCGTCTTCTTGACCTTAATAGTCTTTGGCTTGCCGGTAGAACCAGAGGTCTTTATACTTACTGTATCAGAGTTTGAAATCCAATCTTTAATAAAAGTGTAGAATGAACATTCAAAGTCAACTAGTCCTTTTTCATTCAATTTATCTTTAACCAAAGTCGCTAATTGCTTCTTGTTATAATGAGCACAATTTATTTTAAGTGAATCGAACTGCATTTCTCTTATTTAAGAATTGGCGAAATATCCCATGCTCCATTCTTATACCACAATCTCGATTGCTCCACAACTAAAGGAGAGGAGACATTATTCGTGTACAATTGCCCCGTACCCAACCCTTGAGGCAACTTATTCCCTCCTTCGGAGGGTAGGGAGGCCGCCCATTGTGCTATGGCATTCAGCCCTATATTCGACTCTAATGCCGAAGTCATCCAACAGCTTATTTCATTTTCTTCCGCAATATCTACCCATTCTTTAGTCCCTGCAAATCCTCCCAACAAAGAAGGTTTAAGAATAAGATATTGTGGTTGTATTTTTGCAGCCAATTCCTTTTTTGTTTCAAATGAAAACCTTCCGATAAGTTCTTCATCTAATGCAATAGGAATTGGTGAATGTTCACATATTTCGGCCATCCTTTCCCATGAACCTGCCATTATAGGTTGTTCAATAGAATGAATGTTGTACTGCGATAGCTGTTCCAATTTTTGCAATACCTTTTCATCATCAAACTTCTCAAAAGCACCATTTGCATCAAGCCTTAACTCCACGTCTTTTTCTGAATACTTCTTTCTTATTAGCGAAAGCAATCGCAGTTCTTCATCAAAATCAATTCCGCCTATCTTAATCTTTATACATCCGAAGCCTTCTTTAATCTTGGCATTCAGTTGCCCTTCCATGTAATCATAACTGCCCATCCAAATCAGGCCGTTTATATAAATACCTTCTTTACTTTCGGTAAAAGCAGATGGGAACAATATTCTTTTCCCGCCATTCTGTAAATCTTTTAAAGCTGTCTCCAGCCCGAAACAAATAGAAGGCCATTCAAAAAGTCTTTGAAGCGGGTTTTGTACATACTCATTAATAGCATCGCATACCTCTTTTATCTTTTCCTCATACCCATTTACATGGTCGATACTAAGGCCTTTAAGAGTACTGCATTCCCCTATCCCCGTTTCATTGCCGGAATCATTTTGAAGTATGATATAATAAATATCCCTGCTATCAATACTTCCCCGTGAAGTCCCCAATGAGCGTTTTGCTTCAAGTGTATACTTCTTATAACGGGCTTTATACATAGGGGAAATATATGGAAGCAATCCCGAAACAAAGAACCATTAAAAGTGTGGTGAGCGACAATTGTTTCAAGTACTTATCCATTTGTTCAGATGGTTCTTTTAGAATATTCTTTAACTGTATAAGTAAAAGGGGCAACGCAACTACAAAAGCCCAGTTCCAGGGTGAGCTGTAATGCATAAAACTAAATCCTAACATGCTGGCAATTGCAGCGAGAATAAGAAATGTATGATACCGCTTTGCACTATCCAGTCCCATCCTGACTACAACAGTCCGTTTACCTGAAGCTTCGTCATTTTTAATATCACGCATGTTATTCACGTTCAATACACCTGCGCTCAGGAAACCCAGCGAGATTGCAGGCAACAATACACTTGGCGGAAGCGCATGTGTATGAAGATAAAATGTACCATCAACCCCAACCAATCCAAAAAAAATAAACACTGCAATATCTCCCATCCCGGAGTAACCATATGGCTTTTTACCAACCGTATAACGAATGGCAGCAGCAATGCAACCAAGCCCGAGCAATAAGAACAAGATAAACATTGTGCTATTGCCTTCTGTTGCTTCACACAACAACCAGCAACCACAAACAAGTGCCATTGCCGCACAAATAATAATTGCATTTCGCATAGCCTTTAACGAAATTGCCCCGCTCTGCAAAGCCCGCTGCGGGCCTACTCTTTCTTCGTTGTCTGTGCCTTTAACCGTATCGCCATAGTCATTAGCAAGGTTAGAAAGTACCTGCAAAAGAATTGCAGTAGCAGAAGTAAGAATAAAAACTTTCAGGTTAAATAAACGATATCCTGCAGCAAGAAAACTTCCCATACCCGTACACGATAATGCCAAAGGTAACGTGCGGAGGCGAAAAGAACCTATCCATGCTTTGATGTTTGCCATTATGGGAACTTAGGGAACTTGCTGAAATCGGGTTTTCTTTTTTCTATAAATGCGTTCTTGCCTTCCTTGGCTTCATCAGATAAATAATAAAGCAATGTGGCGTTACCAGCCAGTTCCTGAATACCTGCTTGTCCGTCAAGTTCAGCATTGAACGAAGTTTTAAGCATACGCAACGCAAGCGGGCTTTTCTCCAGTATTTTATTACACCATTCTATAGTAGTGTCTTCTAATTTATTTAACGGAACCACTTTATTTACCAGTCCCATATCTAATGCCTCTTGTGCATTATATTGGTCACACAAATACCATATTTCACGGGCTTTCTTCTGCCCTACTATCCTTGCTAAATAAGATGCTCCAAAGCCACCGTCGAAGCTACCTACTTTAGGGCCTGTTTGTCCGAAACGTGCATTTTCAGCAGCAATAGTAAGGTCGCACACTACATGAAGCACATGCCCGCCACCAATGGCCCAACCGGCTACCATGGCAATTACTGGCTTGGGTATTGAACGAATCAGTTTTTGCAAATCAAGCACGTTCAACCTGGGAACAGTATCCTTTCCAACATATCCCCCATGACCGCGCACGCTCTGGTCTCCACCTGAGCAAAAAGCTTTGCCTCCTTCACCTGTCAATATTATAACACCTATGTCAGTCCGCTCTCGGCAAATCTCCATAGCATTAATCATCTCCTGCACCGTTAGCGGAGTGAATGCATTATGAACTTTTGGACGATTGATACTAATTTTCGCTATGCCTTTATGAAATGTAAAAAGTATCTCTTTATACTTTTTTATGGTTTCCCATTTCCTGTTTTTCATACGTTACTTTTTAAGGAATTGAAAATAACCTAACAATACATCCGCATTTACTTTGTGCGGAGTAAATATCTCTAAAATTGCCGGCTTACCCTTTTGCGGTTTATTAAATTGTCCGAGCGCCTTTTCTAATTCTTTTTCGTTCGATGCAGAAAAGTACGGAATATTATACGCTTTGGCAAAAGGTTCTGCCTTCATATTATGTACGGCTTCAAAATATTCTTCCAGCAATGGAGTATCTTTTGAATCAATAATTCTGAATATGCCACCGCCTGCATTATTAATTACAATTATCCTCAGGTTTTCGGGCAAATGTTTGTTCCATAATCCGTTAGAATCATACAAAAAAGCAAGGTCTCCTGTAATAAGCGTAGTCATTCTACCTGAACCATAAGCCGCGCCTGCAGCAGTACTTACCGACCCATCAATACCACTTACTCCTCGGTTACTAAAGAACAGGTTACCATTCTTATTAACATCAAATAAATTGGCATAACGTATAGGAGTACTATTACCTAATTGTACATCGGAATTTGCAGGCAGGTTTTTAGAAATAAGTTGAAAAGCCTTTAAATCGCAGAAAGGAATTTGCTTGCAGTAAACATCAAGTTGTTTTAATGCTTTTGCATTTATTTTACTTATTTCTTCCGCATAACCCGATTTTGTTTTTACCTTAGTTAAAGCAGAAATAAAACTACTTTCATCAACCGCCAATACTTTGGTAAGCGACTTATAGGTATCTATATGCGCCATTGCAGCTGATATATGCCAATGTTGTTTGGGTTGATACTTACGTAAATATGCTTTGAACCTCTTTGTTGTAACCGGCCCACCTAGTGTTAATAATATCTCCGGCTTCAATTCTTCCTTTTGCTTTTCCGTCAATGATTCAAAGTAACCATCAATGGAATTGATGAACTTCTTACCGCTAAGGTTCGAATTTGTTTCTGTCAACACAACAACCGAACTATCTTCAGCCAGTTTATTTAAAAGTGTATTTAATTCTTTATCGGGTTTATGCAGTCCGCAAATAACTATTTTCTTATTTGCCTTTTGCCAGGCGCTCAGTAATTCCTTTTCACTTTTAGCGCTTAATTTTTTTTCGGTTTCAGCCACCTCAACATTCTTAAAAGAGTTCACCTGCTTGGCTTCTCCGTATAATGGTTCACGCAGAGGGATATTAATATGAACGGGGCCTTCGTTATCTTTTTCAGTTGAGACATTAAATGCTTCAGACACCGCTCTTTCGGCATACCACATATCATCGGCATGATTGGCTTCAGCAGGTAACGTGTACGATGCTTTTATATAGTGGCCAAAAATATTATGCTGTCGAATAGTCTGCCCGTCGTCCTGGTCTATCCATTCTGCAGGCCTGTCGGCTGTTATAACCACAAGAGGTATTTTCTGGTAGTAGGCCTCAACCACCGCAGGGGCATAATTAAGAACAGCCGAACCCGATGTGCAAACAACAGCAACCGGAGAATTGGTTTGCTGTGCAATACCTAAGGCAAAAAAACCAGCGCTGCGTTCATCAATTACCGAAAGGCATTTTATTTTTTTCTGGGCATCGAAGGCAATAATAATGGGGGCATTACGCGAACCCGATGAAATTACGGCATGGCGCATGCCTTTAGCTACAGCCAATTCTGCCAGCATATTAACTATGGGCTTGTTACTGCTCATACCACTCTTATGGTTGGGGCAATTACATTAAGTAATGTCTGCGCTTTCATTATGGTTTCGTTCCATTCCTTTTCAGGGTCCGAGTCAGTTGTAATTCCGCCTCCGATAAAAAGATTTGCCCTTCCGGAAAATAACTCCGCACACCGGAGGTTTACAAACCATTCCGTTTTGCCTTCCATATTACAAGGCCCTAAATAACCTGTATAGTACTTACGCTGATGTAACTCAGTCTCTTTTATAAACTCAAGCGCTTTTTCCTTAGGCAATCCGCATGTTGCAGGAGTAGGGTGCAATTCATCTAATATCTGGTACATACCTGTATTAAGTGTACCACTATATTCAGTTTTCAAATGGGCAATGTTTCCGGCAACCACTTCTTCGGGACCTTTGGTAGTTACGTCTACACAATTATGTATTATCACCTTATGAATATAGTCAGCCACCATTTGCTGTTCTATCTCCTCTTTTTCTCCCCAGGGAATATTTTTATAAGCCGGTTTTGTTCCAGCCAAAGCTACTGAACGCACAGTATCTCCTTCAAGCGACACAAGTAATTCAGGTGAGGCAGTGAGCCAAACTGTATTGCCGGGAATAACTACAAGAGCTATAAAAGCAGTATTATACTTTTTACATAGTGTAGTGAAAATTGCAACAGGATTTTTCTCCTTTACAGTAGCCTTTTCAACTCTTGATAAAACAACCTTTTCCAATTTTCCCTGCTTAATAGCTTTTACAGCCTTCCTCACCTGTTCACAGAATTCCTCTTTCGTAACTTTTACATTGGCTGCATCGGTTCCGCAAACTTCATCGATGCTAAATTTCACGCTTGATAAATCATCAAGCTTGCCTGCAAAATGATTGTCCTTTCGAATAAAGCGCGCAGGTGTTTTTTCATTCCTTAAAAAGGGATTAAACATAAAACCCGGCGCCTCGGCAGCTATAATTTTACCATCAGGGATTTCTCCAATGAAATGAATTTCATCTTTACCGGGCAGCCTGTAAAACACAAAAGGTTGGGCACCTTTAATACAAGATTGCACTGCCTTATTAATATTTTCCCTGCTTAGTTCAGCCATATTTCGGACTGCAAATATATGATTGCTCTTTTCCTAAGGAGCTACTACTTATATAAATTACTGATTTTCAATGCTATTTTCTTTTATTTCCTAAACCGTTAAACCAATTAACTTCTTGTTGGTCTATTTACCTAGTTGCATTTGGTTATAGTCCCCTGATAATCAAATAAAGATAACATACTGAAACTGCCTTTTATATCCTTTTTTTAATACATTTGTCGCCCCTGAATCAAAATTGCTTCTTAAAATCTTAAATAACCAACATGAAAAACTTGACAAGAAAAGCTCTCGGCTCACTTGCAGGAATGGTATTGTGCCTGTCTTCAGTATCTTTTGGCGGTACACATTCTGAAATTAAAAACAATGGTAGCACTCTAACAGCCTGTCCTACCATTACTGTAACCATTACCAAATCGACTAATGTAACCTGTTATGGCGATAACAATGGTATGGCTATTGCCACCGCTGCAGGAGGCACATCGCCCTATACATACAGCTGGGCTCCTTCCGGAGGAACCAGTGATACAGGAAAGAACCTATCTGCGGGAACGTATACCGTTACCGCAACTGACTTTAATGGTTGTACAGGAACCACAACTGTAACCATTACCCAACCTGCTATGTTCCACGACAGTATTTCAAGGTTCACTCCCCCAACTTGTTATGGAGGCACTGGTAGTCTCAGGGATGGCGTTAAAGGCGGAACTGGGCCCTATACTTATGCTTGGAAACCCAGCGGAGGAACAGGAAGAACCAGTACCGCAATTTCTGCCGGAACATACACCGTAGTAGTAACTGATGCTAACGGATGTAAAGACTCTACTATTGGTGTTTTAACACAACCTGCTCAAATAAAAGATAGTACCGTAATAGTAAATGTTGCATGTAAAGGAAGTAAAACCGGCAGCATTACTTCAGTAGTTACAACTGGTGGTACTTCACCTTACACTTATGCATGGTCAAGTGGTCAAACAACTTCTTCTATTAGTGGGTTGGCTGCAGGTAGCTATACATTAACAGTTACCGATAGAAACTTCTGTACACAATCATATACTCTTACTGTAACCCAACCTGCTACTGCGCTCACTGCTACAGCTACAGGAGTAGATGCTACGTGCGGTCAAAGCAATGGTGAGGCTTATGCAACCGTTTCAGGTGGCAATTCACCTTACGACTTTACCTGGGCTCCTTCAGGAGGCACTAACGATACAGCAAAAGGCCTTGCCGCAGCCGGGTATACTGTAACCGTAACCGATTCAAATGGCTGTACAATAACTGCTGCAACCACCGTAAATAATAATTCAACACTTGCTGTTACCGGTTCATCAACAAATGTTACTCCTTGTTATGGAGGAAGCAATGGAACAGCCACAGCTAATGCAACCGGCGGTACTCCGGCCTATACGTATAGCTGGTCTACCGGAGCAACTACATCAACAATAAATAGTCTTGCTGCCGGCATATATACTATAACTGTAACAGATAGCAAAGGTTGTATTACCAGCACTACCGATACAGTTAAGCAACCTGCACTATCAAAAGATAGTATCACCAAGTTTACCAATATAACATGTAACGGCAGCACTAATGGCGCCGTTACCGACTCTGCTTATGGTGGAACCGCTCCTTATACCTACGCATGGTCGAATGGAGCAACAACATCTTCTCTCACAAACCTTACTGCCGGAACATATACCGTTACTTCGAAAGATGCAAACGGATGTACCGCCAACAAATCAGTTACCGTTACACAACCTTCAGCTATAAGGGATAGTGTGGTTACACAAACCAATGTTAGCTGCTTTGGGAATACCAACGGAAGAGTAACCATTGGAGTTTCTGGTGGAACACCGGGTTATACCTATAGCTGGGCTCCGGGCGGTAGTACACGTAACAGGGTAACCGGCGGTGCAGGAACATATACTGTAACCATAACCGATTCTAAAGGATGTACTAAAATAGATTCTGTAACCATTACCCAACCACCGGCACTTGTTGCGAAAATTACTGACTCAACATTGGTAATGTGTAATGGTTCTAAAACAGGTATGGCAGTTGTTACTGTAACCGGTGGTACACCAACCTATACTTATGCATGGGCAGCCAGCGGCGGAACAAAAGATACAGCAAGCAACCTGGGTGCAGGAATATATACAGTCACTGTAAGAGACGCTAACGGATGTAATACTACTGCCACTGTTAATATAACACAACCGGCTACAGCTGTTACTGCAACATCAAAGGTTTACTCTGCAAGTTGTGGAAAGAGCAATGGTTCGGCTGTTGTAACAGCCACAGGCGGAACACCGGGCTACACCTATAACTGGACTCCTGCCGGAGGCACTGCCGATTCAGCTTCAGGACTTGGGGCAGGTATTTATACATGCACTGTAACCGATGCCAACGGCTGTTCTTTTGCCGCTACTGCTACTGTTACCGATAGCAGCACCTTAGCTGCAACCCTTGCATATTCTACCAATGTTGCACCTTGTTTTGGCGATGCTAACGGTACCGCAAAGTTTAACGTAACAGGCGGAACAGCCCCTTATACTTATAGCTGGGCTCCTTATGGAGGAACAAAAGACAGCGCCCAGGGCTTAGCCGGTAATACGTATACATTTACAGTAACCGATAGCAAAGGTTGTATAGTAACTTCTACCGTAACTATAACAAGGCCTACATTATTGGTAGGTACAGTTACTTCAATAACCAATGAAACATGTAATGGCGGCACTAATGGCAGGATAAATGTTACTGCAAGCGGCGGAACCCCCGGCTATACGTATAGCTGGAGCAATGGCGCCACCACATCAAACATTACTGGTTTGGCAGCAGGTACCTATACCATAACCATAACCGACTCTAAAGGTTGTACTGCAATTGATTCTGCGACGGTAACCCAACCTACAGCAATAACCGATTCAGTTTCATTTACCGACATATTATGTAATGGCGCTAATAGCGGAACCGCATCAGTTACTGTAAGTGGTGGAACCCCAACCTATAGGTACACATGGGCCCCGGGTGGTAATACCACATCGGCGGTAACCAATCTTACAGCCGGTACATATACTGTAACCATACGCGATGCTAACTTCTGTACCGCGACAGCAAACGTTACTATCACACAGCCTTCTGCAATAAGGGATAGTATTATTACTTCAACCAATATAATGTGCTTTGGCAGCAATAGCGGAAACGCTACTGTTGGCGTAAAAGGCGGAACACCGGGTTATACCTACAGTTGGACTCCTTCAGGAGGTAATGCCGCTATGGCAAATAACCTGACCGCAGGAAGCTACACGTGCACTGTAACCGATTCTAACGGATGTACAAGCATGGTAAACACTACCATTACTCAACCTGCTACTGCGGTTGCTGACAGCGCAACTACAATAGCTGCAAGCTGTGGTAAAACTAATGGCTCAGCTACAGTATTTGCTTATAATGGCACACCAGGTTATACCTATTCATGGAGCAGCGGACAGACAACTAGTGCTATTACAAGTGTGGTTGCCGGAAGCTATACATGTACTGTAACCGATGCTAATGGCTGTAGTATACCTTCAGTTGTACTTATTGCCGACAGTTCTACACTGGCTGCAACTATTACATCTTATATTAATGTAACATGTAATGGTTTATGCAATGGTTCAGCCACCGGTAGTGCGAGTGGAGGAACAGCCCCATATTCATATAGCTGGAACAATGGTTCAACTGCTCCATCAGCAGGTGTCGCCATATGTGCCGGCAAATATACTTTCTCAGTAACCGATTCTAAAGGTTGTATTGCATCTGATACAGTTACTATTTCTCAGCCTGCTCCTTTAATAGTGGTTATGGACAGCAGCATTGGCACAGGTTGCAATAATTCAGCATGGGCAGTGGTAAGTGGTGGAACACCTCCGTATTCATATAGCTGGACAAGTGGACAGACTACTGACACAGCAACTTCGCTCTGTAATGGCAGCTATACGGTTACCGTTACCGATGCTAACAGTTGCACCACAACAGGTACTATTACTGTATTGGCACCAACGGGTATTGCTAACATCCAAAACACCAATAGTTTTACTTTATATCCAGTACCGGCAACCGGCCTTCTAAATATAAGTATATCAGGCAATTTTGCACCCGATGAAGTATTAATATATGATATGACCGGAAGGAAACTGTTGGAACAAAAAGTAAGCCCGAATACAAATATTATCACCATTGACGTATCTAAACTCGACCAGGGTGCGTATATATTGAAAGTTGTCAGCGGCGAAAGCCAGAAACTGGCAAGGTTCACGGTGATAAAATAGTATCTATGAAATACATATCATGCTTTGCCTTAACCTTACTGGCTTTTAGCAGCCAGGCACAGCAAAAAGAACTCAGTGCCCCTGGTATTGTGAAAACGATACAGGGGCAATGGGTTTCTGAAGAAGATTCTACTTTCTCTATAAGGGTTATGCACGATACCATGGTAGAAAACAGGGCCGGCGACCAGAAACTATTTGAGTATACAGTAAAGAAGGAAAGTTGCGACCCTGCAGCCGATACCAAACTGGCTAAAAAAGCCCAATCAACCGGGTATTACATAAACGAAAGCACTGAATACGATGGGGTTGAATTCTGTAATGTGGTGGTAGCCATATCAGACAGCGCCATGACATGGTACACAACCGATGGAATGATTGATTTAAAGCGAAAAAAGTAATTTTTCTCCCTTTTTGTCGAACTTTAACAGGAATTTCTTAAGTTTGCACCCCTTAATTAAAAAAGTCATGAAAAAAGGCATTCATCCAGAGAATTATCGTTTAGTTGTTTTTAAAGACGTTTCCAATGATTACGCTTTCCTTTCGCGCTCTACAGCCGAAACAAAAGATACCATTACCTGGGAAGACGGCAACGAATACCCGCTTGTAAAGCTTGAAATTTCAAATATGTCGCACCCATTCTACACCGGTAAAATGAAGATGGTCGACACCGCTGGTCGTATTGATAAATTCCGCACCAGGTACAAAAAGAAAGAAGCAGAAGCAAAAGAAGCTGAACAGAAGTAATTCTTCTATACTTATATGGAAAACCCTGACGATTTCGTTGGGGTTTTTTATTTAATATCATCCCGTAAGCGCTAATCTATGATTAGGGCTTAATTATAATCAGTAATTTTTAATTACAAATTAAGGGGGCTGTTGAAAACAACCGACCTCTCATTCCAAATAAAATAGGAAGTAATGCTATCTTTGAAGAGAAGAAAATGGCTGCAAAAAATGTCGGTCAACAAAATTTTCAAAACCGACATATTTTTGTCGGAAAACATACAAATATCTGAAAATGAGGAATATAAAAATGTCGGAAAGGGAATTTAGCAAATTGCCAAACTGAATTTTCATGAAAAATTACAAGCAGATGAAAATCAATGAATTTAAAAAAGTGACCGTCCTAAAACGGCAATATTTGACATGTTTTGGCAACGTTTGGCAATCATAGAAGGGTGGACAAAGTGGGCTACCGATTTTTTACTATTTTCACCCCATTAAACGTCAATAACCGAGATTATGAATTTACACGAATACCAGGGAAAATCCATTTTAAAACAATTTGGAGTGCCTATACAGGAAGGCATAGTAGCCACAACCGTTGATGAGGCGGTAAAAGCTGCAGAAGATTTACAAAAACAGACAGGCACAAAAGTATGGGTGGTAAAGGCCCAGGTACATGCCGGAGGAAGAGGAAAAGCAGGAGGCGTAAAAGTTGCCACTTCGCTTGAGAAGGTGAAGGAAAAGGCTAAAGATATATTGGGCATGAACCTGATATCTCGCCAAACAGGCCCACAAGGTAAAATAGTACACAAGATACTTATTGCGCAGGACGTTTACTACGATGGGCCAACCAAGACCGCGGAGTTTTACCTGAGCGTTATGCTTAACCGCGCCCGTGGCAGGAACATGATTATGTACTCACCTGCCGGAGGTATGGAAATTGAGGAGGTTGCAGAAAAAACACCTGAACTTATTTTCAAGGAAGAAATTGACCCTAAAGTTGGCTTACAGGCATTCCAGGCACGTAAAATAGCCTTCAACTTTGGCTTATCGGGCGATGCCTTTAAAGCCATGGTGAAATTTGTTACCGGTGTTTATGCGGCTTATGAAGGCGCAGATGCTTCTATGATAGAGATTAACCCTGTACTGAAATCAACCGATGAAAAAATAATTGCAGTTGACTGCAAAATGGTTCTCGATGGCAATGCGCTATACCGCCACCCAGACTATGCAGCCATGCGCGATATTACCGAAGAAGACCCTATTGAGGTGGAAGCTTCGGACAACAAACTGAACTTTGTAAAACTTGATGGTAACGTAGGCTGTATGGTTAACGGCGCAGGCCTTGCCATGGCAACTATGGATATTATTAAAATAGCGGGCGGTAACCCGGCTAACTTCCTCGACGTAGGCGGTACAGCTAATGCAGAACGCGTTGAAAAAGCTTTCCGTATTATATTGAGAGAAGAAGGTGTAAAAGCAATACTGGTAAATATATTTGGCGGCATAGTGCGTTGCGACCGTGTAGCACAGGGTATTGTAGATGCATACAAAAACATAGGCGAAATAAAAGTGCCTATCATAGTGCGCTTGCAAGGCACCAATGCAACCGAAGCCAAAAAGCTTATTGAAGATTCCGGCCTGAAAGTTTCATCTGCAATTTTATTGCAGGAAGCCGCCGACCTTGTTACCAAAGCGCTGAAGAACTAGGATGAAGAAAATCCTTATTGCAAACCGTGGTGAAATAGCCCTAAGGGTTATGCGTACATGCCGGGATATGGGCATCAGCACGGTTGCAGTTTTTTCTGAAGCCGACCGCAAAGCGCCTTTTGTGCGTTATGCCGACGAAGCCGTTTGCATAGGCCCTCCTGAATCATCCAAATCGTATTTACTGGGCGATAAGATTATTGAAGTGGCTAAAAAACTTAAAGTTGATGGCATACACCCCGGTTATGGTTTCCTTTCAGAAAATGCAGCGTTCGCAAAAAAGGTAAAAGACGCGGGATTGATTTTTATTGGCCCTTCAGCAGAAGCCATGAAAATGATGGGAGACAAGCTCTCAGCTAAAGCAGCAGCCAAAAAACATAATATACCTATGGTGCCGGGCAGCGATGGCGCCATTACCGATATAAAAGAAGCCCAGGAAGTAGCTAAAAAAGTAGGCTTGCCTGTACTTATTAAAGCCAGCGCCGGCGGAGGCGGTAAGGGTATGCGCGTAGTTGAAAAAGCAGAACTGCTGGAAGAACAGATAAAACTTGCTGCCAGCGAAGCAAAATCTGCTTTTGGCGATGGCTCTGTTTTTATTGAACGTTACGTAAAAGGCCCGCGGCATATTGAAATACAGGTTATGGCCGATAATCATGGCAATGCCGTTTACCTTTTTGAACGCGAATGCTCCATTCAGCGCCGCCACCAGAAGGTTGTGGAAGAAGCGCCATCATCGGTGCTTACGCCTGAGATTAGAAAAAAGATGGGACAATGCGCGGTAGATATTTCTAAAGCATGTAACTATTCAGGTGCAGGAACGGTAGAGTTTTTGTTAGACGAAAACATGAATTTCTACTTCCTTGAAATGAATACACGCTTGCAGGTAGAACACCCGGTAACGGAATTTATAACTGGTATTGACTTAGTAAAAGAACAGATAAATGTTGCTCGCGGCAACAAACTCAGCTTTAAGCAGGAAGATTTAGAAATTAACGGGCATTCTATAGAAATACGCGTCTGTGCTGAAGACCCTGCCAACAATTTCTTACCCGATATTGGCAAGCTAACTACCTATGCCCCACCAAAAGGCCCGGGCATTCGTGTTGACGATGGTATGGAAGAAGGCATGGATATACCTATTTACTACGACCCTATGATTGCCAAGTTGATTGTATTTGGGCAAGACCGTACTGAAGCCATACAGCGAATGATTCGTGCCATTGATGATTATAAAATATCGGGGGTGCAAACCACGCTTGAATTTTGCAAGTTTGTAATGAAGCACCCTGCCTTTGTTTCCGGAAAGTTCGATACACACTTTGTCAATACACATTTCAAACCTGAAATGTTAAGCCAGGCACCCAAAGATAAAGAACAGGATATGATTGCAGCTATTGCTTCGGTTATGTTCGCCTCAAAAACGGAAAAGAAAGCCGCTTCTGCTGCCTCTTTTGAAAGAACTGAAAAAGGTATTTCAGCCTGGAGAAGGAGAAGGGATTAGGTTATAGTATTTGTTCAGGGCAAGTACCCTGAAGACATCTTTCTAAGCTTAACTTGTTTAAAGAAAGAATTATAGAAATTTGTTATTCTTCCAAAATACTCTTCCATATGTTTCATTGAAACTACATCAACCCAGAGTTCGTTCATCCCTTCAACATTCTGTTGGGCAAATCGAAAATACTTAATAGGTAATGGTTTCTTTTTGAGCTCCCAGATTTGTGAATCAATTACTAATATCTTGTGTATCGAAATATGCCTAAAAATATCGCGATAAAAAAACAGTGGTTTCATGTCCTCAAATATGGCCATTCCTTGATCAACTATAAAATTAGTATCTGAAATAAAACTATCCTCCATCGTCTTCCAATGGCTTGATTCATAACTATCACTTGCTGCGCTTAAAGAAAGAAATGATTTCCATAAAACTGAATTATCTAATTCTTTCACCGTGCCTATATTAGTTTCTCTGTATGATGTAAAACTATCTATTCCTTGGTAGGGCTGTGGGCAATATTTAAACATAACACTTGTATCATTAGGAAATAACCATTCTTTGATATTCAAAACTGCTTTTTCCTTATCTTTTTCAGATAATTTTGATTTATCTATGATCGGCTTTATTCTTTCATATCTGTTGTATTCATCGTAGCCTGCCCAAATTTTGTGATTCTCTTCCCATATGTTCCCCTGCATTTCTAAATTACCATCTACAACAATATGGTACCCTGTCAAACTTTTACATTCTACCATGAGTAAGATAGAAGAACTTAAGTCAACATGTTTATCATGCTTTTTATGATAAACATTGCGTGCAAGAACATCTATTTCGCGTGCCTTACCTGTATTTGAATCAATAAAATATGGAGATCTAAATACCGTCCATTTCAGCCTTTCTAAAACTTTGGCAACCTTACCTTCCATTGTAAGCGAAGTTACAGCCTCACTGGCAGATAGTCTCTTTATTATTTCAGAATCTCCCATTTTATGTTTTTATTTGGTACTAAAGCGAGTACTAAGTTAAATCATGAACGTTTACGTTCAATAGGAAATATTCTCGGTCCTTTCTCTCATTCCAAATCCATCAATTAATTTGATAATTTTTGAACTGACTATTTTATGCAATATCCCTTTTCTGGCATTTTTAGCTATAATTAAGTCGTTGTTAATTTTCTTTAACTTATTCATTTCAAGCGATTGAGTACCAATGTATTATATAAAAACCATTGTATTTTATTGTAAATAACAATGGACACCCTGTCAATAAAGAGCTTCAGGGGGATAGGTATTGTTTCTTTTCATTGTTATTTAAATTGGTGCATACAGGGTTTCAGATAACTACGGCATAGCAATTAAATAATGTAGTTTTTGTCGTTTTTTTTCTACTTTTATAAAACTTAAATCATTGTAGTATGAAGAAAATTATTCTCCTTTATTTCATCTGCTTCTCTACTTTGGTTTTTTCCCAGAGCCTTCCCTTTCCCCAGCATTATGTATATACTGCCGGTTCTATAAAACCCAATAATCACACTCAGGCGCAATTAGATAGTGCTGTGAGGAGCTTTTATAACCTATGGAAAGCACGTTATTTCAGGAATACCTGCACACCCAGCCAGTATTTTGTATGGTTCGGCGATGAAGATTCAACTATTAACTGTGTTTCTGAAGGACAGGGCTATGGCATGATGATTGCTGCCTACATGGCAGGCTACGATACTTCGGCCAAAACAATTTACGATGGACTTTACAACTACTATAGAGCACATAAGGATTCTATTTCCTTTGAACTTATGGCATGGGAACAAAACACAAGTTGTGTTGATACCGGAGGGGCCGACGATGCAACCGATGGGGACATGGATATTGCCTATTCGTTATTGCTGGCGGACAAACAATGGGGTAGTTCAGGTACAATTAACTACCTGCAGGAAGGCAAAAACATGATTGATTCTCTTATGCGTTATGTAATCTGCCACAATAAATACTCAACTTCATTGGGCGATTGGGCAGACACAAATACCTACCCGCCCGATTCATCCTTTAATATTACAGATTACTATGCCACCCGCCCTTCTGACTTTATGCCCGACCATTTCAGGGCGTTTCAAAATGCCACGGGCGATGCAAGATGGACCAAAGTAATTAATGAGTGTTACACCGTTATTAATACCATACAAACCAACAACAGCCCAACTACAGGGCTTATTTCCGACTTTGTGGTTAACTGCAACACTACCCCTGCCCCGGCACCTGCAAGCTTTCTTGAAGGGCCATATGATGGTGACTATTACTACAATTCCTGCCGTGTGCCATGGCGCCTAAACACCGATTACCTTATAGCCGGTGAGCCTAGAGCCGAAACAGCCGTAGATAAAATAAACACATGGATAAAGAGTAAGACTTCCGGGGTACCTTCAAATATATATTCAGGCTGGTACCTTACCGGTGCCAATATACCGGGCAATAACTATGACGACCCTTCATTTGTGGGCCCTTTTGCGGTTGGGGCTATGACAAGCAGCGCAAATCAAACATGGCTCAATGGAGTTTACGATTTCCTGTTGAGTGAAAGTTTCGACAGCAATACGTATTTCCCGAATACCTTAAAAATGCTCGACCTTATTGTGATATCGGGCAATTACTGGCCACCTTACATTATTACAGGGATTCAAGATAAAACACAACCCGATTTTACATTCAGTACATACCCTAACCCGGCAAAAAACACCGTTACAATTTCTTTTGAATTACCTAAATCTCAGCAGGTACAGGTTAGAATAACCAATTCACTCGGGCAAATTGTTAGCGGGGTTTCTACTAATATGATGACAAGCGGCAAACATCAGTTAACCTACACTATTCAAGGCCTCCCTACGGGACTATATTTCATTACGCTATCCCCAGAAAGCTTTTCTGCCAACAAAGTATTGGCTATAGAAAATAACTGATTGCTCAGATTATACTTCATAACACATAACTAAATAGTTACTTTTGTTAGCAAAATGTGACGTATGGCAGAAGTAGAAAGGGCTGAATGGTTCAGGTATTGGTTTGATTAACCTTATTACGATTTATTATACAGGGACCGAAACCAGGAAGAAGCCGATTTATTTGTAAATAAACTGGTAAGCTTCCTGCACCCCGCTAAAAACTGCCGGATGCTCGACCTTGCTTGCGGCAAAGGCAGGTATGCCATTGCATTGAGTAAGATGGGATTCAATGTTACCGGTATTGACCTATCGGAAAAGAGTATAACAATAGCCCAAAAGAACGAGAGCAGCCATCTTGAGTTTTACATTCACGATATGCGCAAACCATTCATGGTTAATTACTACGACTATATATTCAACCTGTTTGCCAAGGCTGCTATATACTTCAGGTATAAGGTCCAGTACAGCTATTGAAAAGAGCAATGAGCCTGTAAAAGCCAGCATTAACTTCATGGCTTTTGCTGGTATGGTGAATAGTGAAACAGTAAAGCCACTGCCGAAAACAGCCAAAAACAAAATAAGATAGAGTATTGGCATCATTTTTTCTTGCAAACAATAATAAGGCGGTCCGATGATTCATTATCAAATGCATCCAGGTTATAGTCTCCGAATGTATGGGTGACTTCAAAGCCGTGTTTCTCCATACTCTGCTTCAATAGTGGGGCAGTGAACATTTGTACTTTTTCTTCAAAATCGTATTGCATGCCATTGTCAATTACCTTAATGTCTTTCACAAGAAAGCCATCAATAATTTTTCTCCTCACAAGGAATCGTACTTCATCAATGTCTTTTTCTT
>Ga0206870_1066_pt1 | contig 28550 bp, 31 predicted proteins | sample Alteio_BWOrgCont_36_FD_152620 | JGI IMG/M metagenome (GOLD analysis project Ga0206870, IMG submission 152620) | Enriched cells from forest soil in Barre Woods Harvard Forest LTER site, Petersham, Massachusetts, United States -... | ecosystem: Environmental > Terrestrial > Soil > Temperate forest >... | reverse complement strand
TTGCAGTGAGTGAAGACGAGATTAAGAAAAATAAGAATGTGGAAATAACCCACATTAACCTTAACGACGGAACCATTGAAGGCATAAGGCGCACTGATGTGCCAGTATTTGCCGTGCAATATCACCCTGAAGCATCCCCCGGCCCGCTCGATGCCCGTTACCTATTCGACGACTTTGTAACATTAATAGAAAAGCACCAAACCCCTGTTAAGGGAAAGGTGCTTGCTTAAAATCTATAAAGGGTAAGTAATTGCTTACTCTTCTCCCTCTTTCTTTTCTGCTTTCTTTTTAGGCGCTGCTGCCTTTTTAGCAGGAGCTTTTTTTACTTTAGCTTCAGTAGCCTCGGCTGTTTCAGCAGCTTTAGGGGCTGCCTTTTTTACCTTAGGTACGAAAGCGGCATGGCTTTTCTTCCTTTTGCGGCTGTTGCCGTAGCTGCCTGCCCATATTTTCCCTTTGCGGGACCTTCTGTCTCCTTTTCCCATTGTGTTTTATGTTTTTGAGGATGTCAAAGGTAAAAAAAATCTTCTTGTTACAGGCGCTTTGTTTTCTATATCAAAAAAAGTATTACTTTCGTTTATTGGCATGTTTTAGGACATGTATTAATCATATTATCTTTGGTCTCTTAATGTTGTAACTATGAAGAAAATTATTTTCACTGCCGCATGTTGTATGATTTTTTCTGCCACCTTATTTGCGCAGGCTAAAACAGGCATTATTGATAAAACAGGCATTGATTTGAAATTATTCAACGCCCACCAGGATTACCTGAGAGGTGATTTTGCTGAGGCCTTGAAGAAATATAAGGATTGCAATACTGCGAAACCTAACGATGCCTCTATTTTGTTTCACCTGGGCCAGTGCTATTTATCGCTTAATGATGTAGATAATGCTATTTCGAACTTTGAGAAATCGGAATCGGTTGACCCCAATGGTGGCGACGACCTTCATCTGAACCTTGGCCAGGCTTACCTGCAAACCGACCAGGTTGATAAAGCATTGAAAGAATTGCAGATGTATAAGCAGAAATATGCCGATGATGCCAAGAAAATTAAGGAATCGGAAGTTGATTATTATATTGGCCAGTGCAATAGCGCAACAGAACTTAAAGCACACCCGGTAAAGGTTACCATTACTAATTTGGGCGTTGCCATTAATTCGGAATACGATGATAAAACCCCTTTGCTTTCAGATGATGGGAAGACAATGATATTTACTTCGCGCCGCCCTTCTATGTCAACCAAAACGAAGAAAGGAAGCGATGATGACGGCGATGTAGTACAACAATCGTTCGATAATATCTATTTCTCTGACTGGGATAGTGCTACACACAAATGGGGATTATCGTATATGATGCAGGGCGATATAAATGAACCATACGCATGGAATGCGGCGACTGGTATATCGGCCGATGGAATGTTGCTGTTCATGTTCAGGAATAATAATACAGATGCCGAGGGAGGAGATATTTTTGTTGCAAAAAAATCGCATTCTGGTAGCTGGAACAACCCTCAAACCTTAGGACACCCGGTAAATACAAGCTATTATGAAGATGGCGCTTCTCCTTCACCTGATGGAAGCTGCATTTACTTTATGAGCGAAAAGCCCGGAGGATACGGGCAGGCCGATATTTATAAATCAGATAAGATTGGTAAAGGCGAATGGGGCGACCCTGTGAACCTTGGCCCTGCAGTAAATACACCTTACGATGATGGTGCACCTTGCCTTGGACCGGATGGAAAAACTTTATTCTTTAGCTCGCAAGGGCATAACTCAATGGGTGGATATGATATTTTTAAATCGGTAATGACCGATAGCGGCAAGTGGGGTAAAGCGGTGAACCTGGGTTATCCTATCAACACAGTTGCTAACGATATGAGTTTTACTATAACTGTTGATGCTAAGACGGGTTATTTTGCCAGCGATCGTAAAGGCGGGCAAGGCGGAAGGGATATTTATATGGTTGACCTTTCACAATATCCGCTGCTGGCAGCAGACAGTGCTAATGCGAAACCTACGGGCCTTTCTGTATTAAGAGGCAAAGTAACCAATTCAAAAGGAAAGGGTATTGAAGGTGCAAAAGTAACGGTAACCGATAGCACCGGTACCAAGATAGGCAACCTGCAGACTGATGCCGACGGTAAGTATTATATTACACTGAAAGGCAATGCTAATTATAAAGTGAAAGCAGGCGCCGCTAATTATAAAACGCAAACCCAAGCCATTCACTTACCTGAATCAATGGTGGGTACATACTCTATGCAACAGGATTTTCAGTTAGAGAAAAATTAAGGAAAGAAGAAAAGTAATTGAGCCTCTGCTGAATGCAGGGGCTTTTTTATTTGAAAATAGGATTAAGCCTTATTATCCTTGCTTGATTTGAACAGGAAATCTTTTTCGTCTTTTGAAAGGCTGTCGTAGCCTGAGCGGGATATTTTGTCCAGTATCTCGTCTATTCTTCTCTGCTTATCGTACATGTGCACTACTTTCCCTTTACTTTTTGGCTTTTTCTTTCTTCTTTTAAAGGTAAGAAAACGGCCAATGCTTTCAATAAAGTCGCCGAACTTGCCCGATATGTCAGTTCCTTTTTTGTACTGGGTAATGAATAAGATACCATATAAAGCGCCACCGAAATGGGCAATTTTGCCACCGCTGTTTACGCTGAAATCAATTACAGATGATAATATAAATGCACCAAGGGCGAGATATTTAAGTTTTACTCTTCCTAATAACAACAACATTAGCTCATAGTCGGGTACAAGAATTGCGGCAGCGACAATTACAGCCATAACCCCTGCAGATGCCCCAATAAGCGTCGGGTAGGAATCAGGTGATGCTATAAAGGGTACAGGGTATAATAGCGGGAAGGTAGCAACGTATAAGAGACCACCGGCAATACCGCCCAGAATGTAAGTGTATACCAATCTGCGCTGGCCCATGAAATCGGAAAATATTATGCCAATCCAATATAACCAAAGCATATTGGAGAAAATGTGCATGAAGCTTACATGCACAAACATATACGTAAAGAGAGTCCAGGGATACCTTGCTAATAAAGCAAATGAGTAAGGGAGTGAAACATAATTAAGTAAAAACCTGGTACCCGGAATACTGTTGAGGATATTCGCTATGATGAAGACAATAACATTTATCATGATAAGCCTTGTAAGGCTCTCAGCATTTCTTCCCAGTAGTTTATTTGCTTCTTCTTTCAGCGACATAACAACACCTCATTGTTAAACATATACATGAAATACCTAATGAAATACTTGTTTCCTTTTCCATATCATGATAATAATAAACCCTGTTATAAGCCCTCCAATATGGGCAAAGTGCGCCACATTATCGCCTGAACTGTTAGTAATACCTCCAAAAAGTTCATATAAGCCATAACCAATTACTAGGTATTTTGCTTTTATAGGAATGGGGACAAAAATAAACTGAAGGGGAACATTGGGGAATATCATTCCGAAGGCGAGCAGAAGGCCAAAAATAGCCCCTGAGGCTCCTATAGCCGATACATGGTCTATCACAAACTGGTACTGGTCGGGTTGTAAAGCCATTATTTGGTTATCGCCATGAAGCATATAATACCATGCCAATTGCTGCGTCATTCCCGAGCCTATACCGCATATCATATAGTAGGTGAAAAACTTCTTTGAGCCCCAGTGGGTTTCGAGTATTTTGCCGAATATCCATAAGCCCCACATATTAAAAGCAATGTGAAGTATATTGTTGGGGTCGTGCATGAACAGGAAAGTGATAAACTGATGGGGCTTAAAATTGGCCGACTTATAGTAGAAAAGCCCCAATACGCTATCTAGATCAAATCCCTGCGATTTACGCACGAGGTATGATAAGGCGTACATAGCAAAGTTTGCTATAAGAAGGTTTCTTACAACCGGGCTATTGAATTTAGGGCGCTGGTAATAATCCATTTACTTATTCTCTGTTTTAAATAGCGAAACTATATTTTCCTGCGATAATTCTATGAAAACCTTTTTACCTTCAGACGAAATACCGGGTGTTTTACTTGCAAAAAGGCGGTTAATCAGCTCTTCTCTTTCCTCTTTTTTTAGCATTTTGCTGTTTTTCCATGCCAAGCGCTTGGCAAATATCCTCGATAGGGTCTCTATACGGGGTTTCTTCAGTTCCTTGCTGAGCCCTTGCTTAAAATGCTCCACAATCTCCTCTAACAGCCCTTGGACGGCAGCCGATTCGACCCCTGAGGGTATGCCATACACTATAAACGTTTGTTTGCCAAACTCGCTCAGGTCGAAACCAAGGCATCGCAAATCGCCCAGCATTTCAGTTACCAGTGCAAAATCAGCAGGTGGTAATTGCAACGTCTGTGGGAAAAGCTCTTTTTGCGAGGGTATATTCTTCTTGTTCGAGATAGACTCAAAAGCTTCATCATAGAATATACGTTCCCACGCCAGTTGCTGGTCTATAAGCAATAATTTGTGTTCGCGTAAAGCAATTATATACTGCGAACCCATTTGTTCGCTCCATATTATTGCAGGATGATGATACTCAAATTCATGCTCTATTACCGGGGCCTCGACACGTTTCGATATTTCCCTGTGTATATTATGGGTAGCTTCAATCGAAGCTCTCGATGGTTTGGTAAATGATGCTTTCTGTTTTTCCTCTTCTTCAAAAGGATTGTACTTCGGATTAACCTTTATTTGTGGTTGAGGTATAAAAGTACCAGGCTTCACGGGATTTATCTGTATCGACATTTCCTGGTCGAAATCCATAGGAGGGATTATATGATGCTGCCCCAATGATTTCTTAACCGCGGCCCTAAGTATGGCATATATGGCCGATTCTTCTTCAAATTTTATCTCTGTCTTGGTAGGGTGAATGTTTACATCAATTTTATTGGAAGGTATTTCCATAAAAATGAAGTAGGAGGGGTATGTATTCTCTTTGGCTATAAGTTCAGCATAGGCAGCTTGAACTGCATGAGCCAGGTAGTTGTTCTTAATAAAACGGTTATTTACAAAGAAAAACTGCTCTCCCCTTGTTTTCTTAGCATATTCAGGCTTACCTATAAACCCTGTTATTTTAAGTATGGTTGTCTCTTCTGAAATAGGCGCTATTTTCTCACCATAATTGCTGCCAAGGAGGTTTATAATGCGTTGCTTTAATCCTCCGGCAGGCAGGTGAAATACCTGTTGTGCCTGGTTGTACATAGAGAATTCAATATCGGGGTGGGCAAGGGCCACACGCTGAAACTCGTCAATAATATGGCGCAGCTCGACAGGGTCCGATTTCAAAAATGTTTTACGGGCAGGAATATTAAAGAACAGGTTCTTGACCGTGAAAGAAGTGCCGGGTTCGTTCTGGCAAGGTTCCTGCTTCACTACTTTACCATATTCTATATCAATCAGGCAGCCTACATCACTATCTTTTTTACGGGTTTTAAGCTCCACGGTTGCAACCGCTGCAATAGATGCCAGGGCCTCGCCACGGAAACCTTTGGTGTTTATGGCAAATATGTCTTCCGCAGTCGATATTTTTGAAGTGGCGTGTTTCTCAAAGCACAGGCGGGCATCGGTTTCCGACATGCCGCTGCCATTATCAATAACCTGTATAAGCGTTTTGCCTGCATCCTTTACAATAAGCTTTATTTTGGTGCTGCCTGCATCTATTGAATTTTCCAGTAGTTCCTTAACGGCAGAAGCCGGCCGCTGGATAACTTCTCCGGCAGCTATCTGGTTGATTACGTGGTCGGGCAGCAGCTTAATTATATCGGCCATTGGGGTACACTCATATTTTATACAAAAATACAGAATCCACTCTATATATTTGTGCTAATTATTTTAACATTGAGCTCCTTCGTAGAAAGCATAAAGAGTATAGATACATCAGTGGTTTTATGGATTAATGGCCATAATTCGCCTGCCCTTGACGCTATAATGATGGCGGCAAGCGATACCTATACCTGGATACCGCTTTACGCCATGATGGCTTTCCTCCTGGTTAAAAAATATGGTAAGGCAAGCTGGCTGCCTATAATTTTTGTGGTGCTGGCCATTGTAATAAGCGACCAGTGTTCTGTGCATTTTGCCAAAGATATATTTATGCGTTACAGGCCAACCCATAACCTGCTATTGCAGGATCAGTTGCATATAGTTGACGACTACCGCGGTGGCCTGTATGGTTTTGTTTCATCGCACGCGGCTAATACAGTATCATTCACCACTATAATTCTTTCATTATTACGTAAAAAATACATTGCCGCAGTGCTCTTCTTCTATATACTTATAGTGTGTTATAGCCGCATGTATCTTGGGGTGCATTATCCTACCGATATATTGGGTGGAATGATTCTCGGGTTTATTGCCGGAAGCCTGGCGTACTGGTTATACCGGCTTGCTGATAAAGCAATTAATGATAGACAGGCTGCACAGAATTAGATCTTGTAGAACTCTTTTATTTTGCTGGTAACTGTCATTACATCCACATCCTCTAGTTCATAGAAAAAGGCGAGCCTTAGCAGGCAATCAGTGTACCTATCGCTTTGTGGCAACTCCCTGCCATCGTGCTTATTTTTATAAAACGAGCTTTTATGTAATGACAGGTAATGAAATACAGATTCTATACTGTTTTGCTTAAGATGTTCAATAAGTGCGCTGCGTTCTTGCAGTGAATTACAAACCACGTAGAACATATGGGCATTATTGGTAGCATAAGCCGGAATAAATGGCAATTGAATACCTCTTTTCTCCCTTAATAGCGCTAACTCGTGGAAATAAATATCCCAGATATGTTTACGCCTTTTCTGTATCATTTCAAGGTTCTCGAGCTGGGCATAAAGGAAAGCGGCAATAACCTCAGACGGCAGGAATGATGAGCCAATATCAACCCATCCGTATTTATCTACTTCTCCGCGGAAGAAAGCGCTTCTGTTGGTTCCTTTTTCACGGATTATCTCCGCACGTGTTATATATTCAGGATGGTTTATAGTTATCATTCCGCCTTCGCCTGAAATAACATTTTTAGTCTCGTGGAAAGAAAAAGCCCCGAAGTGTCCCAGCGAACCAAGTGGTAAGCCATTGTAATAAGAATCTATTGCCTGTGCAGCGTCTTCCACTAACAACAGGTTATGCTTCTTTGCAATCTCCATAATGGGGCCCATATCGCAAGCAATACCTGCATAGTGAACAGCTATGATAGCTTTTGTCCTGGGTGTAATGAGTGGTTCAATCTGTGTCTCATCCATGTTGGGATTATCGCTGCGGCTGTCGATAAAAACAATTTTTGCACCACGAAGGATGAATGCATTTACGGTTGAAACAAATGTGAAAGAAGGGGCTATTACCTCGTCGCCTGGCAGTATATTGCACAATATGGCTGTCATTTCAAGTGCATCGGTGCATGAAGTAGTTAGTAACGCTTTTTTGAAACCATACTTTTCTTCAAAGAATGTATGGCATTTTTTTGTGTAAATGCCGTCGCCCGATATTTTGCCCGATTCTACAGCAAGCTTTATATACTCGTTTTCTTTGCCGGTTAGCAGTGGTTTATTAAATAGTATGTGTTTCATTTTGTCTGCGGGTTTAGCCCTATGTCTTTATTTGGTCACAGAAATAGTGAATTCATAAAGCGGGTAATCGTGCATAAGGGCGACATACGTAGAGAAATTCTTTTTACAGTAATCGAACAGGTAAAGTGGGTCGGCATAATACAATGAATCGCGCAGGTTTTCCTTATCTGAATACTTGGTAAGCACATTAAACGCAAATCCTTTTGTTGAATACTTATCCATTTCGTGCAGGGTATCTATAACAAATTTTTCCCATGCATCGGTTGGGGTATCCTGCTTTACATTCAATATGCCACTGGCTACTACAAAGTCTTTTTTGTCGCTATCGGCTAGTTTTGATTTCCATTGCAGTGTTTCTGAAGGGTGATACATTTCTGAAGCGGTCTTTATCATCCCTTCCGATATATCGTGCCCGAGGTATTCGAAGTTTTTGTAACGGTGCTGCAGGTATTTATAAAAAGCACCATACCCGCAACCATAGTCAAGCACGCTGAAATGTTCATTGGATTTTCTAAGTACTCTTAGTAGTTGTTCAAACCTTAAGTCCTGCGACTCATACGAATTCCAATCTACGCCTGCAGGAGTAGTACCGAACATCAGTAACTTCTGGGTGTAATAGTTGCTTACTTTTTCCAGTAATTCCTGGTGACTCGGCATACCTTTTATTATGATTTAGGTTATGCCGCAAAGATATGAATAAAAGACAATTTCGGGTACCCTGTTATAGGGTTGAGTTTGGGTTGAAACTTTTCATGAATTTAGTGGCATTAGGCCCCTCATTAAAAATCAGGTCGAGAATACTTACTTCATGCACAAATTCGCCATATAGCTGCTTGTACGCAGGGTAGTTGCTATAGTCGAGCCAATGCACTTTTATGCCTTCTTTTTCAAAAAGGCTTTCGTCAATATAGTTTTTAGCTGCCGGCCCGCTATAGTATTCGGTTGTATTAGTCTTTTTACAAAGGTCAATAAGCCTTCCGTTTTTTTCTTCTTCGGTAAGGTTGAATTCCCCCGACCAGCGTATAGGTGTTTTTATTCCCAGCAGCTTATTTATTTCGGTAATAAAGCGGTAGTTTATTTTACTCAGGTAGGTTTCGGTATTCTTCAAATAAATATCCTCAAACAATTCCTTGTACGTATTGAAATGGGCGGCTTTACCATAATTGGCACGCAACTGGTTCCAGTGGTCCTTGCTCCATTTAGGGTCAGCTACCTGTGCTTCTTCAATTTTTTGCAGGTGCGACGACTTTATTTTTACAGGTATACTAAGCCATACAAGCCCGTTAGGGGTTTTTATCTTATTCCGGTTTCTCCAGTCATTCTTCGTATACTGCCTGTCGTCATGAATAACCATTTCGTCAACCATGTTAATTGCGTCAAAATAGCCCTTCCATGGAATGTAATTAGATTGTATGACAAAAAGCTTTTTACTTGTCATTCCTGAAGTATTTGGAGAAATCTTCACCGGGGTATTGCGACTTGGTATAGCCGTTTTTGTAAACAGTTATGGTAAATTCGTATAGCGGGTAGGCGTGGTCGAGAATTACATAACGCGATAAATGCGACATACAAAAATTAAATACTTCAGTAGGGTCGAAATAGGCGAGGGTACTATCTGAAAAAGTACGGTGAGAAGTAAGGAAATTAAATGCAAGCCCTTTGTTGCTTAATTCAAAGGCTCTTTTAATTACACTAAAACAGTACTCTTTCCATTTTTCCTGGTCCTGGTTACCGGCAAGGTTAAAAATACCACTGATTATAGAAATATCAGATGTTTCAACAGTTTTATCTGTCAGTATATCGCGCTGAAAAAATTTAATACCAGGGTATTTTTTACGCGCATATTCAATCATTTCAGGAACAATCTCTGTTCCATAGTATTGATGGGCTATTCCTTTTTCATTCATATATTCATGCATAGCCGCTATGCCGCAGCCGATATCATGAATACTGGGGTTACTATCAAGGTCAAAGTTTTTAAGCAGCCTGTCGAATCTTAGATATTGTGAAGCTTTGTCGTGCCATAGAACGCCTTTTGCGCTGTCGCCATGTTCAAGGAAGCCCTTTGAGTATTTTTCCTGCTGGTCCTTTATGAACTCGCTACTCATATGTTATAGGTCTTTTTTATATGATATAAGGGCCGTTGGCGCACTTCGGAATAAATGTTGGCAAGATACCTGCCAATAATACCAAGTATAAGTACTATTAACCCACCAAAGAAGAATATGCTGAGTTGCGTACTTGTATAACCCGGGGGAACCACATCAAACAAATAACTACATGCATAGTATATCAGGCCAATCAAAGTAATAAGAAATGTGAAGAAGCCCAGGTATATCAGGAAATTAAGAGGAGCTGAGCTAAGGCTTATTATCATATCAAGCATCAGGTTCATTCTTTTTCCGAATGTGTAGTTCGATTTCCCTATGAGCCTTTTCTGGTTCTCTATTTCCACTGTGCTGAAATTTGAACTTAAATCATTCACAATGCCGTCAACGGTCCTGTTAATCTCACCATATTCCCTGAAGCGTTCAATCAATTCCTTGGTCATTATCTTCATCATCAACTGGTGCTTAACAATTTTCACCTTGAAGAATTTAGTGAGAATGGCCCAGAAGAGGTAAGAAGTAAAGGAATCCCAAAGGTCATTTCGTGTTTTTGATACACCATAAACAATATCGTAACCTTCGTTTATTTTATTGAACAATTCGGGTATAGATGCAGGAGGGTTTTGCATATCCCCATCCATAATCAATACAAAATCGCCTGTTGCATGGTTCATACCAACGCTCATGGCAATCTGCTGCCCGAAGTTCCTGCTCAGTGAAATACCTTTTACTGAAGGGTTCTTCTTGCATTCCTCGGCAATGGCCGATTCGCTATTATCCCTGCTGAAGTCGTTAACCAGTATTATTTCGTATTTGTCTACCCCTGTAGGTATGTTATTAATGATATTTTCCACCAGCACGGGGACAATTTTCGCGTCGTTATATACGGTTGCTACTATGGATAAACTACTCATTTATTGCAGATGTTTCAAGCGCTTTGGAATACAAATATAATCAAACAAAAACGGACTGGCTTAAGAGGACTGTTTAGGAGCACGGCTCGTAAAGAGGGTTACCAGTTCGCTTATAAGCCACGAGGCAAAAAATAACAGTATTACAAAGGCATGCACAAAATACTTTGCCTCCTGAATAGGGTTAAAGAAAACCACTGTTGCCGGCACAATAAAAGCCACCAGCATAATCAGCCACGATGTTACTGTGCCATTTCGCTTTATAAAGAAATACCAGAGCATTCCAATAAAGCCTAATAAAACCAAGGTGTAGTAAAATACCACAAAAAATAATTTAATAATCTTTTGAGTGAAGGGTGTTGCCTCATAAGCGGGAAAGGGAAGGTTTACGGCTCCATTCGAAAGTACCAGGAACCCCAAATTCTTCGCAGGTTTTACAAACCAGTAAGAAAAAGTGTGGTGTGAAGTATAATCGTCCTGGTAAATAGTACATAGGTCAACAATGCGCTTATCTATGCGGGCGGCCTCCACTGTATCGGTTGTGGCAAGAAATGTGCCGTACAGGTTGTGCAGGCTTACAAGACTATCTTTATTATAAGTGGTTACATTGTTAAATATCCGTTGAGGGAACACAGGTTTAGTGTTCTCTTTAGGGTACCTGAAATAATGGGCTATAGTTGTTTTAACAAAGGGTGTAGCATTCTCGCCCCAATTGTATACAAGGTTATCAAGCGAGCCCCATCCGGCAGAATATGATTTGCCGTAGGCATCGTTGTCAGAGGTAGTAATGGGTATGAATTTTTTAGTACCCATATAGTTTCTCACAATCCATGCGGTATCGAAAACTATGAAAGGAAGGCAAAAAAGTAAACATGCTACAACAGCCTTAGCGAAACCATTTTTCAATATAAAGAGATTATATATACCAATTACTGCCGGGAACAATACAAGTAAAAGCCCTGTATATTCACGCAAAAATATGGTTATTGCCAGGAACAGGCCCGAAAGTACAAGCGCTTTTTTATTGTCGGTATGTAGAAGGTAGGATGTAACGTAATACAAACTGAAAATAAGAGTGGATAGTGAAAAGCTTTCGGCCAATACATAAAAATCGAGAAACCCGGGAAAGGCCGCTATAAGATATAGCCAATAGGTAATGTGAAAACACCGGGTGCTATTAAAGATTCTGCCGGCAAGTAAGGCCAGCACATAGACTGATAATGCCGAGAGCAGGAACTGAAGTATTATAACTGCAAAGAGTGCGGCGGAAGGTGATAATACAAGCCTGAATAAGAAATATACGGCCGAGTAACCGGGCAGCCTGCCTGTATAAGGTTTGTTATCAAGATAGCTGAAAGTCCCCGAAGTGTAATATTTGTCTACCGGTTTAAAGAAGAAACCATAGTCGCCATTTAAAACATAAGAATTTATTCTGTGTTCAGCGCTAACGTTAGTCTGGGCAATGTGTTCAAAGTAACCCCATATAAGCCCGCGAACGATAAGCGCGGTTATAAAATACAGCTTCCAGTTTGATGTATTACTGAAAGCTTTTCTGATTTTTTTTAACATGGGGTAATGTTTTATTCGAAGTGTAAATTTATTTCTTTTTTGCAATGCATTGCTGCATGCGGGTTACCAGTTGTGCAGTAACAGAGTCGATCAGGAAACTATTTTTTATTCGCATTACCGATGCTTCCTTTTTTGCTGTTAAACCACCTGCCTCTTTAATAGCTTGTTGCATGGCATTGGCAATTAATTGTGGGTACGGTCCGTCCAATAACCAGCCATTTTCACTGTTCACCATTACTGAAACTGCGCCTACATCAGTAGCAATTATGGCAAGGCCCATCGCCATAGCTTCCAGTATAACATTTGGCATACCTTCCGCGTAAGAAGGGCAAATCAATACATCGCCAGTACGTATAATCTTTTTTATTTCTTCTTCTGAAGAAAGTTTGCCATGGTAACAAAGCAGGGGAGAGGTTATCTGGTGTTCGGCAGGAATGTTGCCAATGAAATCGAACGTGAAATTATTTTCCGGTAGAAGTTGCTTTATAGCCTGGTTCAATTCCTGTATTCCTTTTCTGCGTTCATACCTTCCGACAAAAATAAATTTCACCTTTCCGTTTACTGGGTTTATCTTATCAGTCAACCATGAGTTTTCAATACCTGCTGGTATTTCCCATATCTTTTCTTCTGGCACCAACTCTTTTAAAATAGAGGTTATACCACCTCCATACGAAATAGCATAATCAGCCATTCGCAGGTTTTCTTTTACTGCGTTCCTTAAAAAATAAGCACTTAGCTTGGCTTTGAACGATGGTATATTCTGGAACATTTCAAATCCATGAAAATGCACTGCAACCGGAGGGTAACCTGTTTGTTTGTTCTTCAATAATTCCCACGCGCAAAACCCCTGTGCAAATACAAAGTCAATATCTTTCAGTAGTGGACCAAGCTTTTCATATATGGCTTTTGAGTAGTCACGAGATTCATAAATATAGTGCAGCGGGAAATAGCTTTTATGGGGGAAAGGAATAAGGTAAGAATGTATGTTCTTCTTTTCTTCCTCACTGAATAATTCAAGTTTCGTGGCGTCATAGCTGCTTTCATTACAGTGAAACAGGTAAACAGTGTGGTTGTTTTTGACCAACTGGTGCAGAAGATGGTAAGAATGCTTCTGCATTCCTCCAACTACATAAGGAAATATACCATCGGTAAGTAATGCTATTTTCATTCGCCGGTATTGCAGGGAATTAATATCCCTGGCTGTATACAAAATTAGTTTTTCCCGCTAAACTACCTTGCTGACAACATCTTGTATATTTCAAGGGCTTGGGGAATGAGCATTTTAGTTCCATCATTGGTTATTACAAAGTCGGCACGTTTAACTCTTTCCCCTTCGGTAACCTGGTTTTTCATACGTGCGCGCACCTGTTCTTTGCTGATTCTGTCGCGCTCCATTACGCGTTTAATGCGTATGTTGTCAGGGGCAGAAACCACTATAACAGAATCAAGTGTTTTATGAAGGCCGCTTTCAAATATTATGGCAGCCTCTTCAATTACCCATGGGGCATTTTGTTTGGTTAACCACTCTGCAAATGCTTCGCGTACCTTCGGGTGAATGATGGCATTAAGCTGTTTCAATTTGCCGGGATTATTAAAAACCAATGAGGCTATTTTGGTACGGTTCAATTTTCCGCCGGTATCAATAACCGATTCACCCAATAGTGCAATAACCTGTTTTTTTACTTCATTGTTTTCTGCCAATGCTTTCCTGCCTTCATCATCGGCTCTGAAAATGGGTACACCAAGGCATTCAAATATGCGGCACACGGTTGATTTACCGCTGCCTATTCCCCCTGTTACACCTACTTTAAGCATCAATTCTGGTCGCTGGTTGGTGGTTCGCTGCGCAGGTAAACTGTATCGGGAGAAATGTCGAGTAACTTTATTGATTCGCCCAGTTGTTCCTGCAATTTTTCGTTGTGGGTGTGGTTGGTAAAGGCATAATAACTATGTTTAAACTGGCTTGCATCAAGTTTAATTACAGATTCGTTAAAGCCCATTTTGTATGTCATAAGCTGGAACCCCGAGGCATTTACCTTAACCTGCACCGAATTTGCCGAGGGGTATTTTTTATCCTGCGGCAGGTTCTGGTAGCTTACATAAAAGGTAAGCGAATCGGTATATTTTTTTGAAAAAGCGTTCATAAACCACAACGCTGTTGCCAGCACAACACAAATAGCGAAAGTTACAACCTTATAATTAAGCTTGCCTTTTTTTTGCTTGTCGCCGGGCTGGCGTATGGTTTTAAGAAGCGATGTTTTCATCGCCTGTATTTATGAAGGGTTCTTCTGAAGCGCCATGGTATTTTCCATAGAAACGGCAGATTTCTCAATCTTTAAACGATTGCCGCCTTCCACTTCTATGATAAATGTCTTGTCGCCTATTTCAGCTATTTTGCCATGTATACCGCCAATGGTAATTATTTTATCGCCTTTCTTTATTTCTTCTTTAAACTTCACCGCTACTTTCTGCTTTTTCATTTGCGGGCGAATCATAAAGAAGTAGAATACCACTATTATAAGAACAATAGGAAGAAATTGCTGCCATGCTGGTGCACCCGGTTGAGCCATTAAAAGAATTTGATTTAACATAGAAATTTAAAGGTTTATTGGTATTTAGGAACTTGAATATCCGCTGTTATGGTAAGGATTTTGGTATTTGGCTGGCAATTTGTTACCAGGGTAACCATTTTTTCCACCTTACCGTTTTTGCCGCTGCTGTCGAAGGTTACATCAACCTGCCCATCTTCGCCGGGCTTAACAGTGCCCTTAGGGTAGCTGGGTACGGTGCATCCGCAGCTTCCAGTAGCCGATGAAATAACAAGGTCGGTCGAGCCTGTATTTTTGAATTTAAAAGTATGGGATACTTTTTCCCCCTGGTTAATAGTGCCGAAATCGTATGTAGTGTCGGCAAACACCATTACGGGCAGTTTGCCGTTAACACTTACCAGGGAAGTTGATAATCCATTTTTATTGTCGCCACTGCCGTTGCAGGAACATAACCAACATAAAGCAGGCAGGCAAACCAATGCAATTAATACTCTCTTCATACGGGCTTTAATATTTAGCGCTGCAAAAATAGTAAAAGAAATATAGTGCAGGGCACAGATAAACTACCTTTCGGCAAGTATCTGTTCTGCCCTTTTCAGGGCATCTTCAATTACGGTAAGAATATTTTTCTTTCCAATCTTGTCGATAAGGTGAGACTTTTCAAGCTCTTTAAATACTTCCGGTTGTATGCCCGATATAATGAACGTAGTACCCATTCTTTCCGCTTCCTTGAAAACAAGTTCCAGGGTATGAAGGCCTGTGGCATCAATAACAGGCACATAGCGCATGCGTATTATAAGCACTTTAGGGGCAGTTTCAATAAAGCGCATAGAGTCTTTAAACTTATAGGCCGCCCCGAAAAAGAAAGGCCCGTTAATTTCAAATACTTCAACTCCTTTGGGAACCTTATACTTACTGATAGCCTTTGGGTCATCGGGTTCGCTCATGTCATTAAGTTCCCGGGTAACAACGTCCACATTGCTTATCTGGGTCATTTGGCGCATGAATAAAAAGGCGGCCAGTACCATTCCCACTTCTATGGCAACCGTAAGGTCAACAAATACGGTTAGGATAAATGTGGCAGCCAATATGACTGCATCGCTGCGCGATGTTTTAAGTATGGAAACGAAAGAGCGCCATTCGCTCATATTGTACGCAACAACCACAAGAATACCCGCAAGGCACGAAAGAGGTATTAAAGTCGCCCATTTGCCTACCAGAACCATTATAGTCAATAAGGTAAGGGCATGAATTATACCTGCAACAGGGGTGCGTCCACCGTTCTTTATGTTAGTGGCTGTACGGGCAATAGCCCCTGTAGCCGGTATCCCTCCAAAAATGGGCGAAACAATATTAGCTACTCCCTGGGCCACAAGTTCCATGTTGCTTTTATGGTTGCCGCCTATCATACCATCGGCTACCACGGCTGATAATAACGACTCTATTGCCCCCAACATAGCAATGGTAAATGCAGGGCGTATAAGGTTTTGCAAGGTTGACCAGTTTATTAAACCAATGTGAGGGGCAGGCAAAGTGGATGGTATAGAGCCAAAACGTGAGCCAATGGTTTCAACCGGAAGTTTTAACATGGCAACCACAACCGTTGAAAGCAGAATAGCAATTAAAGAACCGGGTATGCGATGCGTTATTTTAGAAAATCCGATGGTGATAAAAATAGTTGCAACAGATATAACTATTGCATACCAGTTAACTGAATTAAAGTGCTGGAAATAGCTTGTCCACTTACCCACAAAATCGGCGGGTACGGTTCCCATGTTAATACCCATGAAATCTTTTACCTGTGAAGAGAGGATTATAAGCGCAATTCCGCCTGTAAACCCAACAATAAGTGGGTAGGGGATGAACTTAATTACTGAACCCAGGCGGGCAAAACCCATTATAACGAGCATAACTCCCGCAATAAGCGTTGCCATGGTAAGCCCGTCGACTCCATACTTTTGCACAATGCCATACACAATTACAATAAAGGCACCCGTGGGGCCACCTATCTGCACACGGCTACCACCCAAGGCTGAAATAATAAAACCAGCAAATATGGCTGTATAAAGCCCTTTTTCAGGTGAAACGCCAGAGGCAATGGCAAATGCAATAGCAAGGGGTAAGGCAACTATGCCCACCACAATACCGGCTATAAGGTCGGCTATAAATTGCTTTTTGGTGTAACCCTTAAGGGTTACAAATAGCTTCGGGACGAACATAAAATGTGAAAACACAAAACTATGGACTTCATGTAGTATGGGGGCATGATAAATATCATACAGGGACGTGATTTCACTCATTCTCCCTTTTATTCATATCCCCTAAAATTGCCCAATTAATTACGTCATCCCCTATATATGAGGCCGGTTACATCATTTTATACTGATAAAGAAGCAATAAGATTTATTGAAAAGAATAAGGCCCTTATAGGTGTAGAAGTATTTGTAAATGAGGCTAAAAGTAAAACAGATAAAATAGAATCATTGACCTATATGAGGGAACAGACAGGGAATAATATATTTATTTACGCTATTGCATGTAAATTAAATAGCGGACCTCAGATGGCTTTATATGAATTGGTAAGTATTAATGGCAGTAAGTTCTCTTCTGAAATTAAACTGTAGGTTCGCCAGTTACTCAATCAGCCCTCTTCCTGTCTTAACAACTACTTTCTGTTGCTTCAACTCTTTTACAATGGCATCGAGTATTCCATTAATGAAAGTATTGCTCTTGGGTGAGCTGAAGAGCTTAGAGATTTCAATGTATTCGTTCAGGGTAACCTTTACAGGTATACCGGGGAAGTTCATAACCTCGGTAATTGCCATTTTCATCAGTATCATATCCATATGTGCAATACGATCTGGTTCCCAGTTGGCAATTTTGTTACCTATAAGAGCCATGTTCTTTGTGTCGTCGAGAATTGTTTTGCGATAAAGCTCAAGCATAAAATCACGGTCATCTTCGGCTTTATAAAGTGGCATCAGCGTAAGTTCTTCGCCCTCGTTCAGGCTTTCAATAGTCTTTACTATGCAAATGTTGGCCAGCATATTATCACTCGACCAGTGAAGGTTTTTATCTGACAGGTGCTGTTTCAATAACTCATTTTCAGATATTTGTTTTTTATAAAGTGTTATGAGGAATTGCTTCTGGCGCTGGAAAGAATTATCCTCATCGGCCATATAGGCTATATATTCAGGGGTGGCAATAATTGCCTGGTAAATTTTTTTAATGGTATCATCTTCTTCAGATGTCCATCCTATTTTCCGGGCATCTTTTTGTTTTGCCAGTGCGGCAGAAGTGCTTATTTTCTGTAAAACAATATTGTCTACAAACTTGCGGTTGGGCGTAAGGTCTTCAGCGGTGGGAATGTGTTTCTTTTTGCGTTCTATCTGCAGGCGGTCCGTTGACTGCATTATTTCTTTCAGCATCAGCAGCAGGTAAACATAAAGCTCGTAAATCTTGTCAATGCTGGCAAGCAGTTCCCTTTCATGGGCATTCATATTCTTATCTTCATCCTGGAAGAATGAATATAGGGCCTGTAGAACTTTTATTCGCAAATAGCGCCTGTTTAGCATATTGAAAGAACGTTTTTAACCTTATTATTAATCAGCCTCTATCTAAATCTAAAATCTCAAATCTGAATTCTTAAATGGTTTAATGGTTCATTTTCACCTTTGCAATAGCATCAATACGCTTTTCCGCTACCATATTAGCGGCAAGGTAAGTTGCTATGTTTTCCTGTTTTGCCAGTTTGAAAATCTCTTTCGTAATGTCGTAAATTTTATCGGCATGTTGCATAGCGCGTTGCTTGTTGTAGCTACCACCCAATTCAGCATATACATTAATAAGCCCTCCTGAATTTATGACAAAGTCAGGTGCATAAATAATGCCTTGTTTCACTAATGCTTCGCCTTGCACTTTTTCATCGGCTAATTGGTTATTTGCCGAACCTGCAATAACAGAGCACTTCAAGCGTTTCAGTGTATCGTTGTTAACGGTGGCACCCAATGCGCAAGGTGCGTAAATATCTACATCAAGATCGTAAATGCCATCTAATGATACTACTTCAGCTTTATATTCCTTAGCCACTTCTTTAAGACGGGCCTCATTAATATCGGTTATATAAACTTTTGCTTCGTCGTCGGTAAGGTGCTTAACCAGGTGTATGCCTACATTACCAATACCTTGTACTGATACTTTTTTTCCTTTAAGGCTATCGCTGCCCCATTTTTCGTTAGCAGCTGCCTTCATACCCAGCCATACGCCATAAGCAGTAACAGGTGAAGGGTCGCCACTGCCACCCATTGATTCGGGTATACCGGTTACATGGCGGGTTTCCATATGTATATATTCCATGTCGCGGCTGCTACTGCCAACATCTTCTGCGGTAATGTACTTGCCACCCAGGTCGTCAACAAAGCGGCCGAAGCGCCTCATAAGGGCTTCGCTCTTAATCGTTTTCGCATCGCCAATAATAACCGATTTACCTCCGCCAAGGTTTAACCCTGCAACAGATGCCTTGTAGGTCATGCCACGCGAAAGGCGAAGTACGTCATTAAGAGCCTCCTGTTCGTTATTGTATTTCCATATACGGCAACCGCCCAGGCTGGGTCCAAGCACAGTGTTGTGAATGGCAATAATGGCTTTCAGTCCGGTTGCATTATCGTTGCAGAAAAGCACTTCCTCATGGTCGTACTTGTGCATTTGTACGGTAACGCCGTTGTCGCTCGCAATGGTTGTCTTGGTAGCTTCTTTGGTTTCTATCATAACAAATGGAATTTATTCGGTGGAATATCGTTAATTTTGCGTTGTGTTTTGTTTAAAACAAGGCTTTTTGAGACGGAGCAAAGTTATATTAAATTCTTAACCCTCCTAAAAAAACAAAAAGGCCACGTTTTAAGCCATCATAGGGCAGACAAAGCAGCAATTATAACAGACTAAAAAGACAGAGTGAAATCGTTAGTATATCTTAATAAATACCTGTTTAAATACAGGAAACGCCTTTTGGCGGGCATGTTTTTTGTAATACTTGCCAGTGCCCTTAATGTGTATTCCGTCGACTATGTGCAGAGCAGTATTGATTATGTGGTGGATGCCGTGAAACAAAAAATAGCGCCTGAAGCTGCTGTTGTCCACCTCGCTTACCTTATTGGAGTATTTTTAGGAGTGACATTAATTAGTGGATTATTCCTTTTCCTTACCAGGCAAACCATTATAGTTACCTCGCGCCTTATAGAATATGACCTTAAAAATGAAGTATTCGAGCATTACCAGAAACTGGACACTGCTTTCTATAAACGTAATAATACGGGCGACCTGATGAACAGGATAAGTGAGGATGTTAGCCGCGTGCGCATGTATCTTGGCCCGGCTATAATGTATACCACCAATACTATTTCAATGGTCACTTTCACGCTTATTGTAATGTTCGGTAAGGATGTTAAAATGACACTCTACGTACTGTCGCCATTACCTATACTCTATATTGCAATATATTATATAAGCAGTGTAATAAATAAAAAGAGCACACTCGTTCAACAACAATTATCAATACTATTTAACAAAGCACAGGAGACTTTCTCGGGTATTCGGGTAATCAAGTCGTACCGATTAGAGAAGATGCTGGTTGAAGAATACGATAAGGCAAGTGAGGAATATAAACTTCGTAATATGGATTTGGCTAAGGTTGATTCCGTTTTTCAGCCGGCCATGTTTTTACTGGTCGGGTTAAGCACAGTACTTGCTATTTACATTGGCGGCCGCGATGCCATTTTAGGTGTGGTAACTATAGGAACAATAGCCGCATTTATGCAGTATGTAAGTAAACTTACTATGCCAATTGCCAGTCTAGGATGGATTACATCGCTGGTGCAGCGCGCCGCAGCATCGCAAAAGCGTATCAACGAATTCCTGGAAACAAAACCCACAATTAGCACCAGTACTAAAGAAGAAATGGCTATACAAGGTAATATTGAGTTTGAAAATGTGACTTTTGTTTACCCCGATTTAGGAACAAAAGGGCTTGATAATGTTTCATTTACTGTTAACAGCCAGGAGTCTTTGGGAATTGTAGGGAAAACAGGCAGCGGTAAATCAACAATTGCTCAACTTATTTGCCGGATGTATGATATAACCTCGGGGCATATTAAGATTGATGGTAAGGAGATAAAAAATATTCCACTTGATTCATTAAGGCGGCAAATTGGTTATGTGCCGCAAGAAGTTTTCTTATTCTCAGATACCATTGCAAATAACATTTCATTTTCTGTTACCGGCAATGTACTAGATAAAGAGGAATTGAAGGCAAGGGTGGAAAAAGCGGCGAAAGATGCTGCTATTTATGATAATATTAAAGAGTTTGAGGAAGGTTTTGAAACAATGGTAGGTGAGAGGGGTATTACCCTTTCGGGAGGACAGAAGCAGCGCATATCTATTGCCCGCGCCATGTTGAAAGCCCCTAATATTCTGCTTTTCGATGAATGCCTTTCTGCAGTAGATACCAATACCGAGCAGGAAATATTGCTCAATATACGTTCCCTTATGCGTGGCAGAACTACTTTGATAGTGAGCCATCGTATATCTTCAGTAAAAATGTGCGACAGAATACTTGTGTTAGATAAAGGCAAGGTGATTGAATATGGTACACACGAACAACTTATTGCGCAACGCGGTCAGTACCACGATATGTATGAAATGCAACTGACGGAAGAAGTTTCTTCTTCCAATTAAAGATTACGGATTAAAGATTAAAGATGAAAGAAGATAATCTGATAAGGGATAAGAGTTTTGCTTTTGCAATTCGTGTCGTAAAAATTTATAAATATCTTACCTTAGAGAAGAGTGAGTTTGTGTTATCGAAACAATTATTAAGAGCAGGAACTTCTATTGGTGCAAATATTGAAGAATCTTTAGGAGGTCAGTCAGAGAAAGATTTCCTGGCCAAAATGAGTATTTCATATAAGGAAACAAGGGAAACAATATATTGGATAAAGTTACTTCAGGCAACCGAATATCTTACTGAGAAGGAAACTAAAAGCTTGTTAAACGATGCCAATTCAATATGTAGGATACTTAGCAAGATACAGCTTACAATTAAGGCCAAAAGTAGTAATCCGTAATTTTTAATCTTTAATTTTTAATTCAAAATTTTGAGAAAAATTTTGTTGTTGTCAGATACACATGGGTATATAGATGACTCCATTTGCAAGCATGCCGAGGCGGCAGATGAAATATGGCATGCGGGTGATATTGGGACAATTGAAGTATACGACAGGCTTGCCCGAATAAAACCTGTGAGGGCTGTTTATGGTAATATAGATGGCGCAGAAATCCGAAAGGTCTGCCCCAAAAACCAGCGTTTTTATTGCGAAAAAAAAGAGGTGTGGATGACGCATATTGGCGGTTATCCACCCAATTACACTCCCGCTCTCCGCTCATCGCTCTCAATTAAGCCTCCGCACATATTTATTTGCGGGCACTCACATATATTAAAAGTTATCTACGACAAAAATCTTAATATTCTGCACCTTAACCCTGGTGCAGCCGGACGAGAAGGCTTTCATAAAGTCCGCACTATGCTTCGTTTCTGCATTGACGGGGATAATATAAAAGACATGAGCATAATAGAACTTGGGGCGAGGGGAACGGTATCGACACACCAAGGGTAAGCTATTTAGCTTTTACCTTCTTTTTAAGCTTCTTCATTTTTTCCACTTCCTGTATTATGCCATGCTTCTGGGCTTTTGTACGGCCCCAAAGCGCCATCTCCTTTAATAAGGGTATGAGCGATTTTCCTTCCTCTGTCAGGCAATATTCCACCCGTGGTGGCACCTCGGCATAAACCTTCCTGCCAATAATGCCGTCTTTTTCCAGTTGTTTTAATTGCAGCGAAAGCATTTTCTCGGTTATGGTGGGTACATCTTTTTTTAATTCACCGAAGCGCTTGCTGCCGTCTATCAGGTACCAAAGCACAATCGATTTCCATTTGCCTCCAATGAAACCCATGGCGACATCGAGCGCGCAATGATAGGTTTGCCCCTTCATTTTTATTATAAGTTCCTTTCCGTCTATAATCATATTAAATTGGTAAAAAATTAATCGGCCTTGCAGCTACTTTAAATGTTCAAAACTATCATAAAGGTATAATACTATCATTTATGACAGCTATTGTATATTAGAAACTTACCCGCTTATTTTGTCGCAAATATAAATTCTAAATAAACGACCACTATGAAAATAGGAATAATTGGAACAGGTGCAGTTGGCAAAATGCTGGGTACAAAGATGACCGAGCTTGGCCACGAAGTGAAAATGGGTTCACGCACGGCTAATAATGAAAAAGCTGCGGAATGGGCAAAAGCTGCCGGTGCAAAGGCATCGCAAGGCACATTTGCCGATGCAGCTGCATTTGGCGAAATGGTGTTTAACTGCACCAGGGGAGAAGTATCAATGCAGGCCTTGAATGCCGCCGGGGCTAAGAACCTGGATGGTAAAATATTGGTTGATGTAGCTAACCCGCTTGATTTTTCGAAAGGAATGCCGCCAACGTTAACCCCTTCACTGGCAAATACACATTCATTGGGCGAAGAGATACAAAAGGCTTTCCCGGGTGCAAGGGTAGTAAAAGCACTTAATACTATGAACTGTAGTTTAATGGTGAACCCCAAGCTGGTAGATGGTAGCCACGATTTATTTATGTGTGGTAACGATATTACTGCCAAGGTTGCCGTCGCCAACCTGCTTGAACAATTTGGTTGGAGCGAAGTAATAGACCTTGGCGATATTACATCTTCGCGCGCTACCGAAATGCTGCTTCCTATCTGGATAAGGCTTATGATGAAATATCAAACCCCCAATTTCAATTTTAAAATAGTGAAGTAAGGCAACGGCTACAGTAGCGTTTTATATTCAGGGTGTTTTTCCAAATACCCCGTTATATAAGGGCACTTTACAATTACCTTCAGGTTATTGGCCTTGGCATATTCAAGGCTAAATTTTGCAAGTTCACCTGCAATGCCTTTACCACGCAGTTCGGGCGGGGTATAGCTGTGTATAAATGTAATGGTGTCGCCCGATTGCATATATTGCTCGTAAGCCACTTTGCCGTCGACTGTTACTTCAAAATGGCCTGCTTCTTTATTGTTGATGACTTCCATGTTTCTGTTATTATATTACAAATTTAACAGAACGTTGGAAATAAAGAGTTAAACCCAATTTCTTGAGTGACTTGCTTCACAAAATCTTCATTTTCAGTCAATAACTTTGGGCTAAACTCGATTACCATGAAACCATCATTTATTCCCCTGTTACTTGTATCGTTTGCATTATTGCCCTTTACAACCAAAGCAAAGGGCGGTAAAGATTCAGCAAAAAAAGAGCATAAAGAACACCACAGGCCTAACCAACATAAGGTAAATAATTCACATCCGAAAAAGGGTATGGGGTATTCCGGTAATAATGGTGCTAATAGAGAAATGGGGTATAAGAAGGAAACGGATAATGATTACGAAACCGAGGTTTCATAACAAAAAGTAATTTACCTGTACTTTTTTCCCTCTTTGGGCATAAACTTCAAAAAGGTATCGCCTCTCAGTCCCAGGCGCAATGTTTCAAGCGGAATAACATCGTCAATAGAAATGTTGCCCAGGTTAACGTTTGAGCCTATAAGGCTGATAAACCAAGCCTGTTGGTTTTTCTTAGGCGCTTCCCACATTATTTTCTCACCAGGTACTTTCTGCAATATTTTATTTATGAGTGTAACGTGTGCATTGCCGTTGGGGCGATAAATGCCAACCGTGCCGCTCTCACGAGATTCTGCAATTACCTTCCATGCGCCGCATTCAATCTCTTTATTCATCATCGAAATCCACTTGGCGGGGTGAATAATAACCCCTGCTTCCTTTGAGCCAACCTCTGATAATACTATATAATCTTTCGACAATTTTTCAATAAGCTTGCACTTTTCATCGTGCGGCATTTTTATGGAACCGTCTGATATTTCAATATATTCCATCTTATACTTATCCAGATAACGGCGATAGTCATCAAGCATATCGCGCACTAAAAAGGCCTCAAACAGCGTACCACCGAAATAGGTTTTTATATCGGCATCTTTATAAATCTGGAGCTTTTTATTCAGGTCCTTGGTAAGCAACGATGTTCCGAAACCCAATTTAACAATGTCGGTATACTCTCCGCTAACGCTAACCAGGTCAAGCGCCTGCCTGAGGCTTAGGCCCTTATCCATAACCATGGTAAGGCCGTCTTTCCGGGGTTTCTTGGTTCTTTCAGGGAGGCCTGTCAGGTCGAAATTCATAGCTCGTTACTTTTTATGAGGCGCAAATGTAATAAATACAAATATAGTCGCCCCGTTGTTCATAACTAGTGAATAACGCTGTCGTGTAAAAAATTACATTTGCAGCCCCTAAGACTATACAGGAAATGACGTTAATAAAATCGATATCAGGAATACGCGGAACCATTGGTGGCAACGGAGACGGAGGGCTTACACCTGCGGAAATAGTAAAATATGCTTCGGCCTATGGAACATGGGTTAAACGCAACCAAAAAGGCAAGGATAAAAAAGCGAGAGTGGTAATTGGCCGCGACGCACGCATATCGGGCCCCTTTGTGCGCGATATTGTGGTGGGTACGTTAGTGGCTCACGGGATTGATGTTACTGATATAGGCATGGCAACCACTCCGACAGTTGAGGTGGCTATTCCGCTCGAAAAAGCTGATGGCGGTATAATAATAACGGCCAGCCATAACCCTAAGAACTGGAATGCCTTAAAATTGCTCAATTCAAAAGGTGAATTTATATCGGAAGCCGATGGTAAAGAACTACTTGCCATTGCCGATAAAGGTGAGTTTCAGTTAGTGCAGGTGGGTTCGTTAGGCGAAGTAAAGAAAGATGATACCTATACCCAGAAGCATATAGACATGATATTGAAACTTCCGCTGGTGGATGTAAAAGCCATTAAAGCGAAGAAGTTCAAGATAGTGGTGGACGCGGTTAACTCAGTCGGCGGTATTGTTGTGCCTCAATTGCTTCAGCAACTTGGAGTAGAAACAATATTCCCTATTTTCTGTGAGCCTACAGGTAATTTCTCTCACGAAGCAGAGCCTTTACCGGAAAACCTTATAGAATTATCGAAGACTGTTGTAAAGAAAAATGCAAGCCTTGGTATTGCTGTCGACCCCGATGTTGACCGCCTGGCCCTTGTTTGTGAAGACGGTGAAATGTTCGGCGAGGAATATACATTGGTTGCAGTTTCTGACTATATATTGAAGAATAAGAAAGGCAGCACGGTGTCGAACCTGTCATCGACACAGGCATTGAAGGTGGTTACACAAAAGGCAGGATGCGAATATTTTGCATCGGCCGTAGGAGAAGTGAATGTGGTGGAAGCCATGAAAAAGAACAATGCAGTTATAGGCGGAGAAGGCAACGGAGGAGTTATTTACCCTGAGTTGCACTACGGCCGCGATGCATTAGTGGGTATAGCCTTATTCCTGAGCCATTTGGCTTTGTATGGCAAAAGCGCTTCATTGCTGCGTTCTACATATCCGAGTTTTTACATATCGAAGAAGAAAATTGAATTGCGCCCCGATCTTGATATAGAAAAAGTATTAAAGGGCATAAAAGAGAAATATAAAAAGTACCCTTGCAATACAGTAGACGGGCTTAAAATTGAATTCGATAACGAATGGGTGCACCTGCGCCGTTCAAATACCGAGCCTATTGTGCGTATTATTGCCGAAAGCGCTCACCAGACAACCGCTGACAACCTTGCCAATAAGCTTATGCAGGATATAAGCGAAGTGGTTAAGAAGCATGCGGTGGAGATGAACTGATTCCGGTAACCCGGAGAACAGTACCCTGTTTCGGGTATTATGTCAAAAATCATGTTGTTTATCCGTTCAGGATATTAAATTTGCCTGAATATATATGGCTGCCGAAATTTGTTCACTTGATAAATTGAAGCCGGGAGAATCCGGTATTATCACTTCGTTTAACGATGAAGAGAACGCATTGAAGTTCATGGAGATGGGTTGCACCCCCGGGGAGAAAGTTAAAATGGACAGTTTCGCACCACTGGGCGACCCTGTTGCCATTCTTGTTTCGGGTTATAAATTAAGCCTGCGGAGAACAGAAGCAAGGCTTATTAATGTTCAGCGGTTGTAAGTGGATATGTTTAAGAAAATAAGACTTAAAATAGGGAAGGAACATGCTCAACGTGCGTTGAAAGTAGCTGTATTGGGTAACCCCAATAGTGGTAAATCAACCCTATTCAATGCCCTAACCGGCCTCAACCAGCAAACAGGTAATTATCCCGGAGTAACAGTTGAAAAGCATACAGGTGATGCATTGATACACAACGATAAAAGTGGTGAGACTGTTTATGTGACTTATATTGATTTACCTGGTACTTATAGCATATATCCTAAGACACTTGACGAAGAGGTTTGCTTTAAGGTTATTTGCGACAGTACAAACGAAGACCACCCCGATGCGGCTATTATAGTGGCTGATGCCACTAACCTGCGTCGCAGCCTTTTTCTGGCCACGCAGATTATTGATCTGGGCATTCCATGCATTTTTGTAATGAACATGATGGACATTGCAAAGGTGAGGGGAGTATCGGTAGATGTAGAAATGTTATCGAATCTCCTGGGGGTACCCGTGGTGGCTGCCAACGCTCGAAAAAAACATGGTGTTGATACTATAAAGCAATTACTTGCCCAGGGGTTAGAGAAGCCGAAAAGGGAATTTATCGATATTAAAAATTATGCCCCCGCTGAATTTGTACAAACGGTGCAAGGCATGTTCCCGGGTAAAAGCGCATACTGGGCATACCAGCTTATAAATAACGAAGCAGGTATCACGCACTTCGATATTCTGCCCTCGCAAAAGATTGATATAAAGCGGTTGATTAAAAGCACGGGATTTGAAAAGCATAAGATACAATCAGATGAAACCATTGCCCGTTATAAAAGCATAAATGAAATTGTAAAAGAAACCGTTAAGATTGATGAAGAAGAGAAACGAAAATCGCTTTCATCGCGCCTTGATGCCATACTTACCCATAAGGTTTGGGGGTATGCCATATTCCTTGTTGTGCTTTTTGTAATCTTCCAGAGCATATTCCTCATTGCCAAATACCCTATGGATGGCATTGAGTTCCTGTTTGTGAAAATCTCAGAATTTGGCCAGGCTAACCTGCCCAAAGGAGAGTTATCGGCCCTGCTTATAAACGGTATATTGGCCGGGTTAAGCGGGGTAGTGGTATTTGTGCCGCAGATAATGCTTCTGTTTGCTTTCATTGCCATACTTGAAGATACCGGCTACATGGCCCGTGTAAGTTTTATTATGGATAGGCTTATGCGTCCGCTGGGGTTAAACGGCCGTTCTGTTATTCCGCTTATGAGTGGTATGGCATGCGCGGTGCCTGCTATATTAGGTACCCGTACTATTTCAAACTGGAAAGAGAGACTGATAACTATAATGGTAACCCCTTTAATGAGTTGTTCGGCTAGGTTGCCTGTATATACCTTGCTTATCTCATTGGTTATTCCATCGAACCATAATTACGGCTATTTTAATATGCAGGGCCTGGTACTTATGGGAATGTATCTTATCGGTTTTCTTGCTGCCATTTCTGCTGCTTTTGTAATGAAGTCGCTGATAAAAGTGCGGGAAAAGAGCCATTTCATAATGGAGCTACCGCTTTACCACATTCCTAAATTCTCAACTACCGGCTCAATCCATTTACCTGCAAGACCGGCGTATGATTCTTTAAGTTTTTCTGAGGCTATCTTTGTATCTATTTGCGTAGCCGAATATTTCATAACTGTATCA
>Ga0206870_1065_pt1 | contig 28576 bp, 17 predicted proteins | sample Alteio_BWOrgCont_36_FD_152620 | JGI IMG/M metagenome (GOLD analysis project Ga0206870, IMG submission 152620) | Enriched cells from forest soil in Barre Woods Harvard Forest LTER site, Petersham, Massachusetts, United States -... | ecosystem: Environmental > Terrestrial > Soil > Temperate forest >... | reverse complement strand
CGCTGATGAAGATTCTCGTCTTATGCCAACTGATGTCTCCGCTATTGTTCACCCGTCGCAACAGAAGCCCTTTCGGATAATTGAATTCCGGCAACTTGCGTGGCAGTCGGACGGAGCTTGGGTGGTAGAGACTTGCTGGGACTTGGTTGTTCAGGCCCTCGTGCGGACGCTCGTTATTGAACACGTTGCGAAAGTTATCAAATCGACTTTGCTGGGCGCGCAAGGGAGGCCGCAGGCGGTTTTGTCGTGTCCTCCTTCAGTGTGCGATGCATCCGCTCATGGCGGCCGTTTTGTTGAGGTCGACCTGCTTGAATGCGCTCATGCACGATCCCGAGCTTCATCCAACCGAGTGAGAGCTTCGACAATCCCAGTAACCCTGTGCCTGCAAACGGTGCTCCGTTATCCGTCCTGATCCGCGCTGGAACCCCGTGCTCCCTCATGGCTGCTTCGCAAATCGCTCGGACCTGGCTTAGGTCCATTCGTGAAACAATTTGGCAACGAATCAAATAGCGGCTATAGGCATCGGTGATCGTGAACGGATCGCAGCGCTTGCCGTCACCAGTGACGAAGTAACCCTAAAAATCCATGCACCACAGCTGATTCGGGCCCGTGACCATAGAGAACGGCTCGGAGCATGGCGAAGTGCGTTTTCTCTTTTTCTGGGGGCTGGTAAGACCCGCACGGCTCAAGATGTTGCCGAACGTACTGGCTGCAGGCCACACCACATCTGGCTGTAGCATCTCCAGCCTTGCTTTTAGCTTTCGCGCGCCCCAGGATGGATGCTTGGCCCGAAGCGCAAGGATCGTTTTCAATTGGCTCTAGCGTGGCGTGGGAACAACCATGCGGGCGCCGGCTGCGATCTACGAGTCCTTCCGGTCCCGTCTCCTTGTAGCGGTTGATCCAACGGTAGCCCGTCGGGCGGGAGATTCCGTACTCACGGCACAGGTCCGCTACTGACATCTCCTCTTTCTGATAACTCGATAAAAACTGAAGACGTTGATCCATGATCCGACTCTCTTTCCAGGGCATACAACATCGTCGTGCGTAGCCCGAAGGTGGGGAATTGTCGCCGTCGCGCTCCGCTGTAAACCATGTCTCCGGTCTGTTTTGTAACGCAAGTGCGAAGTACGCTCACGGAGATCGTACCTCGGGCCTTCTCAAGGGGTACACCTGTGCGTTCGGCACGGTAAGCCCACTTCAGTACCCCAAAACCTGCACATGGGCGGTGTGGTTTTACGGGAATGATAGCTTTCCAGCCCTTCAACTGTTTTGGCCAAACAAGCAGAACCAATTTCCTGGGAAACGGGCTTCAGCGAGCAGCTTCGAGATCGACAACCGGACTTGAGCGAGCCACCGTCATCAGCATAGCCTTCAGCGAGCGAGTCACAAGATGGTCAGAATGCCGATTTCCCATGAAACGGCGATCTCGGTAACTTGCCAGTCGATGAATCCGGCGAGGATCAATTTACCGAAAAGCCCGGGCTTTTCGGGAAGTACACAACCGTAGTTCGTGGAGGCTCATAAACCCAAGGCCTTCACTTGCTCCTCGGTTTCGTAGCCAAGCCAGTGTGCAACCTCATGCCACACCACCCGTTTCACTTCGGCCCGCAAATCTCCTTTTGAACACCGCAGAATGGGGCCGCGAAAAACAAATATCAAGTCGGGGGCATACTTCACCTGAGTGAATGACCGTTTCGTCCTAAGTGTGCCGCTGTACAATCCCAATAACTCAGTTCCACGACGCCATCTCTTTCTGTTCGATATGTCCTCCAATACGTCCGCAGGAGGCTCGTCAACCACTTGTATGCCGGGGAGATCTGGCAGGTCCCTGATCTTCTGGGGCAGGGTGGTGTATGCCCACTCTACAATCTCCTCAAAGCTTTTGGGATTTGTGGTGTCGGCCATGGGGCCAACTTTACCACCAGGACAAGCGGCGAGACGTGGGCACCCGGCGGGTGAGCGCTCTCCGGGCGATAACTGTTGCAAGATCGCCATTGCACCAAGAATCAATGCTCAAAAACTTCCTTTGCGAACCTTAGGCATACAGGAAAGTTCGAAAGTCGTCTGCTAGGGCCGACCGGCACGGCACATTGGCGGAGTTACCGAAAGCGCGACTTTGCAGGCGCCCTACCGGTGTGTTCAGTGCGCGCGGCTAAGACTGCCTTCCGGGTCACTCTTCGCTCTCCGGGGCATCAAAAGCACGCCACTTTTGAGGCGGGAAAGTGTCAGGTATTCGTCTATAAACGTGTATGCTCTGGAATCATCATGTCCTCGCAAATGTTGTCAGCAACCGGTAAACAGCTTTTTCACTACCTCTTTGCGCAAGCGTCATTGGGAATCGCAGTGGAAGATCTCGAAGGCAAACTCTTGCTTGCCAACCCAGCGCTTTGCTCCATGCTCGGATACCGGGAGGACGAGCTGTGCGGCATGAACTGTGGCGACTTCGCCAATCCCGAAGATTCCGAGGACGACTGGGCTCTCTTTCAACAGCTCTGTGCGGGTGCCATCGACCGGTACTCGCTGGAAAAGCGCTATGTGAGAAAAGATGGGGTTCAGTTCTGGGGACGTCTGAACGTGTCCCTATGGAGAAACGGGGATGGAGGGTCTCCGCTCGTTTTTGCCTTTGTGGAGGACATCACGGACCGCAAACTATCTGAATTGGCACTCGCAGGCGTGAGCCGCAGGTTGATTGAGGCACAGGAGCGGGAACGTATTCGGATCAGCAGAGAGCTTCACGACGACATCGGTCAACGCCTCGCGATGCTGTCCAGCGGGTTACAACAACTCAGGAAAACCCTTTCGAAGCCCGCGGGCGTATCGCCGAACTCCAGAAGCAGACTGCCCAGATAGCGGACGATATCCAGGCCTTGTCGCATGAGTTGCATTCATCCAAACTGCAATTTCTTGGTCTTGCTGTGTCTACGAAAAGCTTCTGTCAGGAATTCGAAACGCAGCAGAAAGTGGAAATTAATTTCCGAAGCGACGATCTGCCTACCCCTTTGCCGCCGGACATTTCTCTTTGCTTCTTCCGAGTTCTGCAAGAAGCTCTCCGCAATGCCGCCAAACACAGTGGCGTTCGCCACTTCGAGGTGCGATTGTGGGGAACGTCGGGTGAGATTCAGCTCACGGTCAGCGATTCTGGCCTGGGTTTCGATACTGAAGCCGCAAAGACAAGCCGGGGGCTTGGCCTCGTCAGCATGGCGGAGCGACTGAAAATGCTGAACGGAACATTTTCCGTCGAGTCGCGACCCCAGCACGGTACCACGATCCACGCTCGCGTTTCTTTCAGCCTAGGCGAGGATTTCCTCCGTGCAGTTGAATAAGGTATGCCGCTTGGACTTGTTTCCCAGCCGACTTCGGTAGCGATCCGGATATAAACGTGTGTCCCAACATCACTTCGTGAAGCGCTGGGATGAGGTCGACGGAGAGGCGAGTTTTGGTGACATAGCCGGAGACCCCGGCTCTCGCGAGTGGTTCCTCAAAAAACGGCGTTATAGGTAACTACGCTTTGCCAGAGCCGGCAGCAGCAAGCTCTCGGATTGATCCCGAGTCACCGGCAACCCGGAAGTTTGGAGTTGAAATGTCCGTTCTATAAACCGGATATCGAGTCCCGAAGCGACCGGTAGTGTCGATACATCTTCTGAGAGGAAAACAGGGCGCCCTATTGGTTGGGCACAATTGTTGGTTGGCTGCATTCCTCCGATCTTGGTTGACTGTCATTGAATGTGTGGAGTCCCAAACCGAACACCTCGGCTGGCACACGGACGACCTTCTTATCGCCTACGCCAGTGGTGTTCGACGAGGAGGCCGCGTACAGTCTCGCAGCAGTCAGATAAACATCAAGCTCAGGGCAGTCAAAACTGGTCTGAGCTGTGTTGTCTCGTGGAACGGACACCAGGCGCCCAAGTCGAGGTTAATACTCTGGTAAAAACTGTTTGATCCGACTTTCGTCGGATGCAGATGTAAATTTCTCAAGAGTAGATTTCCCTTGCTTCGTCGCGGCAGTGCCTGATGTGGCCGAGTGTCGCTGGAAGCAGGAGGAGATCCGATGCAAGATCCAACGTCTATGTGCGGTGCCCGCAGATCAGCGGGATTCCTGGTTTCCCCTCGCATCCCCCACCGCAGTTATAGAGTTGCCCGACGGTGGATGCGAGTTGCCATCTGCCTGACGGGTGTCTTTTCCGCTCTGCTGGTTCGTGGCCAGGTGGTCCAACCGCCGGAGCCGGTGGATCCGAGACCCATCGATGGAGAGGTGTATTACCTCGTCAATCAACTCTCCGGTTTGCAAGTGGATCTGAACAATGGCTCGACGGCCGCCGGCGAGACTATGGTTCTGAACACGCGAAGCTTCACAAACCTCAGCCAGCGATGGGCTTTTACCAGAGCTCTTGACGGAAACTGGAAGATCAGCAATCTGGTTAGCGACCTGTGCCTGGACAGCGCATTCTCGCGCGGAACCACATACGTCGTGCAGAAGCCCTGCAAAATCAATGTTCCGACGCAGGAGTGGTTCTTTACCTATGTGAAGAACGGCTACAACGTTGTGACGAATGTGGGCACCCGGCTTGCCCTAAACGCATCGAGCGCAAATCTCGCTCTGGGAACGCAGCTGGTGGAATCGCCGACCCCGGGCTCGCAGGTTGCGACGCGCTTGTGGCTCTTCCGGCCTGCGTTTTTCAGAGGCAACGATTCGAGCCTGCAAGAGAAGACGGAGTATGACCGTGTCCTGGTGAACAACGCTTCCTCTTATCCCTGGTGGCACGATGCCTATCTTCCCGGTCAGGACGTTTTGCAGATATTCAAGAACAACGGAATGAATATGGTCCGCGTTCGCCCGGCGTCGATCAATGCGACGGTCACGCATCGCGGAGTGAGCTTTGCAATTACAACAGGGCCGTACAATCACTACACTCTGGCTGCCCCGCCTGCCACACAGATCATTCCTGCCGCAGCTGCGGGGAGTTCCGGCAGCGCCGGCGATTACGCGGAGACGGACTGGTCGGGCGTCGACCTCGCGGTACGTGCGAAGCAACTTGGTATGTCGGTGAATGTAACTCTCTTCTATGACGGCTGGAATACATCCGACACGCCGGGCAACTGGGCAGGTAAGACCGTGGCACAGCTTTCGGGCGTTCCGTCTACGAGTAACTGCACCGTCGTCGGCAATTGCCTGATGTACAACTACGTGAAGCAGGAACTGGAACTGTACCGAACAATGGGCGGCTGGCCGGACGTGGTGGCGATTGGCAATGAAGTCACCAGCGGCATGTTCAACTCCGGCGGCAGCGCGGGACTCAGCGGCGGCGCTTGCAACACAAACAACAACGGCGGCGGAAGCTGTTTTATCGCGATCCAGAAGGCGGCCATGCAGGCCATCCTGGATGCCGCCTCCGATGCCTCTAATCCTACCCTTCTTGGACCGCCGCTGCCGGCGCCGATCAGCTGCATTCATATCACCGGCGACCGTGATCTTTACACCTACTACTTTGGAACGACAACGACGAACGGCGTACCTTTGGACGCTGTCTGCGAAAGCTACTATCCCGGGTGGCACGGAGCCACAACACAGGCTCAGTACAACTGGTTCCACACGAACGGCCAGCAGATCGCAGAACCGAACTTCGCGAAGGAAGCCACCGAGCTTGGCTTGCCTATCTTCAACATAGAGGATGGTGTCTCCTACGCGTTGCAGTCGGTATATGGAACGGCCAGCCCTCAGGATCCGTGGTACGGGATTAACCCACCAGGACCTTCACCCGCGCTTGCCCGTCAGGCGATGATTGACCTGAACAAGGTACAAAAGAACGTGCCTAATAATCTCCACATGGGGATGGAGTGGTGGGCTGGTGAGGCAACCTCAGTCACAGGCGCGGCGCTTAGCCCTCTGAACGACTACTGGTTTACCGGAGGCGTGGACCTGTTCGACAATCTTTCTACGCCGGGGGATCCCCGCGACAACGCTACGATGCCCGTGATGCTCGCAATGGGCGGCAAGCTGGATCCCACGCTGACCTACAAATTCGTGAATGCGGCGAACGGGCGCATTCTCGAGACGGCGAACGCGTCCACCGCAGCCGGAGCCGCGCTGAGCACGGGCGTGAACACGGAAGTGACCGGCCTCTACCAGCAGTGGCAGATTATCTCTCAGGACGGCGACGCCGAACAGAACGAAGCTGTCTACCCGGCTCCGATGGATCACCGCGGGGATGGTTATTTCCAGATCATCAATATGAACCAGGCGAACGGCCCCAACGTGCTGGATTCGCAGAATGGCACGGCCGGCGGAGCCGTCGTGCAGAACCCGCAAAGTGTGAGCACCGAAGCCATTGCCGGGACTGCGAACCAGGAATGGGACATCCAATCGGCAGGCAATTGCGGTGACATACCAGCAAAGTGCATCTATCCGCCACTGTCGGCGGATGGAAACTATTACACGATCATTAACAGGGCCACGGGCATGCTGCTGACCGCGAACGACGCCGCAGCCGATGCGAGCGTCGTGCTGGAGCCCTCAGCCACACCCTCCAACGGCGATTTCACTGTTCCGGCCAGCAAGGGCCAGCTTTGGAAACTGGTTCCAGTTCATATCAGTGGAGGCGCACTTTATTCGTTCTATGGGTTCCGGTCTCCAGTGGAAAATTCGCCTGCACTGAATTCGGAGAATGCCGGCCAGGTAATACCCATCCGGTTCAGTCTGGACGGCGTTCAAGGTCCTAATGTCCTGGTTCCTGGTTTCCCCACCGTGAACGCAGTGGATTGCAAGAGCAAGGCACCGACGGGCCCTGCCGTCCCGACCGAACTGGCCGGCATCGGCGGATTAGGCTACGAACCCTCAACACACACCTACACCTACATCTGGTATACCGACAGGAGAATGGCCGGCACCTGCCAGCAGTTCACGCTGCTGCTAACGGACGGCTCAGATCACGTTGCATACTTCCAGTTCAGGTAAGTACGCAGAGGAGACCCGCTTCAGGCATTCAGGGACAAATGTCTGGAGCGGGCACACACTCAGGGCCGCGGAGTGGGGTTTCCTGTCCGTAATGCTCACGCCATATTGAAAGCATTGACATCTTCCGCTGTCAGATCGCCAACTATCCCGTTGCGCAAGCTAGATATGAACCAAACCCCTTTGCAGGGCAACCACTACAGCCTGTGTTCGGTCATTTGCATTCAGGCGCATTAGGATCACGCTCACATGGCATTTCACCGTGGCTTCCGTGATGCCAAGTTCGGAAGCAATCTCGCGATTGGTCTTGCCGTTTGCAAGCAGCTCCAGCACTTCTCGCTCTCTCGAACTCAGGTCGGAGTTGGGCGTCCGGGAAGCAAGAGCGTGTTTTACCGGCGGTGGCAAAAATTTTCCGCCTGCGTGGACCCGGCGGACCGCATCGATTAGCGCCTCATGCGGCATGCCCTTGATCATGTACCCTTGCGCCCCCGCTGCCAGTGCCTGGTAAATATCTTCGTCACCCTCATAAGTAGTAAGCACCACGAAACGCGCCTGTACGTGCCTGCTTCGAATCGCCTGGATCGCCTTCACGCCGCTCATGCCGGGCAACCGCAGATCCATAAGCGTGATATCCGGATGATGCTGCTCGAACAACTCTACGGCTTCTTCTCCGGTCCCCGCCTGGGCGAGCGCAGTCATGTCAGGACGCGCATCGATAATAGCCGCAATACCTACCCGCATCAGCGGATGATCATCGACAACCAGCACCGTGATCTTGTCTGAATTTTCCATACTTCGCTTGTTACGGCCCTAACTGCAGACATGGCGTCGCTTTTGAGAATTGCCTGCGTCCATTGCAACCACGATTGAAGGTCCGAAGTTTTGAATCGGCTGTCCGGGCTACGGCAACAGATAAGATGCCGGTAAGGTCCAACCAGAGAGACCTTCTTCTGCATTCCCGCGCTCGACCAGTCGGGCTTGAGAGTAGAAGCATTCGCAGTTCCTGCTTCACCCATTCTATCTGCGTAGTCGAAACTTCATTCCATATGCCCGGCTTCCGATAACGCATTTCTCTCGCGCTCCAGCGATTGGAATCCTATTCTCTGCGGCACGACCGGAAATCAGACTAAAGTAGGATTGCTTCGCCGGAACCGGCAGAAAATTCCCCAATGCTGTGGCCACATGATATCCGTTCACAAATCAGACTAAGGTCTGATTTGAACGGCGCATAAATTGTGCTCTCATACAGTCGGATCCATATCACGGCGTCATCGTCTGCGCTCCGCTGCGACAGGGTAACGCCTTTTACGGAGTGTGATCCAAGGCTCCTGCCAGTTTGCGATGGCAACTTCAGGTCATCAGAGCGTGCACTCGCCTCCTACGATTAAGGACATCGCTAGGTTAGCAGGTGTTTCTACCGCTACAGTATCGCGCGTGGTGAACGGCTCGGCGTCCGTCTCCTGTGATTCAAGAGCGGCGGTGTTGGCCGCAATCTCCGCTTTGCAATATCGCCCAAATGTACATGCAAGTGAACTGGGCCGGGCAAACGGGGGGATTGGGAGGAAACGAACGAGCGGCTGTTGATCAACATACGCGCCTTGTCTTGGAGCAATGCCGGAAGGAGCTGACCCTGGATGGGTGGTAAAATTGACACAATTGAAGGCCAGCAGTCTCCGGAATGTTCTTTTCCCGTTCCTTTCCGCAGAAATATCCTTCACTTCTCGCGGCCGCACAAGCCGGTCACGCGAGTGTCTGTCTGCCACGAGCCAAGACCTTTCTGTTGTGCCTTATCGCCCTTCTCCTCTCTTTTGCGCCGCCCGCGGACATCGCCCAGACAAAGGTTCAAGTGCAATACACGCGCCGTATCTGGCACATTCAGGACGGCCTGCCCGAGGAGCCGGTGCAAGCCGTACAGCAGAGCTCCGACGGCTTTCTTTGGATCGGCACTGCCGGCGGTCTCGTACGTTTTGACGGGTTTCGCTTCACTCGTTCTCTACAGCCATGGCACAACACGTCGCTGACGGACGACAGCACATTTTCCATTCTTGCTGCCAGTGATGGCAGCTTATGGATTGGCACCGAAGGAGAGGGCCTTCTTCACTTCCAGAGCGGCATTTTCCGCACTTACACAACCGCGGATGGGCTCACCGACGGCTTTGTGCGTAGTGTCGTCGAGGATAGCCAGAAACGCATCTGGGTTGGAACTGATAACGGTCTGTTTCGAGTAGTGAATGGAAAGGTCGAAGCGGTGGACACCTCGCAGTACGCCCCGCTTGCCGTCCATGCGATCTTTGAAGATCGCGAACACCGCATATGGGCGGGCGGCTCTCAGCTGCTTGTCTTCGGACCGGGGGGTATAAAACGATATAAACTGCCCGGAGCTTTCAGCGAGACCAGGGTCAAGTCAATCTACCAGACGAACGATGGAACGGTTTGGGTGGGTACTGTCGGAGGCTTAAATCGCCTGATCGACGGCGGCTTCCGACCTTTTCCTGGAGTTAGCGCCACGGTGCGTACACTTGCACAGACCGCGGATGGCACCCTGTGGATCGGCACCATCGGGCAGGGCTTGTTCACTTATAAAGACGCCTCTCTTACGCAGTTGAGCGGTAATGGTCTATTGCCGAGCAAAACGGTGTTGAGTATTTTCGAAGACAAGACACGGCAGGTTTGGATTGGGACCCAGGATGGTCTGGTGCGCCTGAGCAAGACACCTGTCAGTGTGACCCCGCTTCCCGGTGGTTCAGATACCGATTACCAAACCATCTCCTGTGATCCAAACGGAACGATCTGGGCTGTCGCTTCAAGTGTTTACGCCATTCGCGGCGGCATCGCCAAGCCCTGGAAGTTCTCTGCTATGCCGGAGCTTCCGATCCGCAACGTCTTTCGCGACCGCTCAACGGCTCTTTGGATCGGCACAGACGGCAGTGGCGCATACCATCTAACGTCTTCGGGCGCAGTTCATTATTTAGCGCCACAGCTCCTGGTCAATAATTTTGTTCGCGCCTTTCTACAGACTCAAGATGGGAGCATGTGGATCGCAACCGATGAGGGCGTAAGCGTAATCAGCAAAGATCGAGTACAAAACATTCGCGTTCAGGATGGTCTTGCGTACTTCAGCACACGCGCTTTGATCGAGGATCACAACCATGACATCTGGATTGGCACAGATCATGGTCTCAGCCATTGGCGCAGCGGCGTCTTTCTGCATGACGCGGCTACCGAGGCCCTACGCAACGAAAAAGTGTGGTCGATTTTGCAGGATCACAACGGCGACATCTGGTTCGGTACGCGAGACCATGGCCTGTTCCGTTATTCCGCTGGGAATTTGAAGCAATACACCACCGCGCAGGGTCTGGCGAGCAACGGCATTTATCAAATACTCGAAGATGGACATGACAGTCTATGGCTCAGCGGGCCGGACACTATCTCCTCGTTTAACCTTGCGAAACTGAACTTGAAATCTCCTCAGCAAACATCTTTTTTGGATGTGACTGTCTATCAGATGCCCTACGGCGCCGATGGCGCGCAGATGTACGGCGGCCGCCAGCCTTCCGGCTGTATCGGCCCCGAGGGGGGCGTCTGGTTTCCCAGCAATAAAGGCGCGGTTCATATCTTGACCGAAGATCCGAAGGCGCATGCCCCTCCACCAATTCTGATTACAAACGCTCTCTCCGATGGCCGTGAGCTTTCGCTGGGATCGCGGATAGTGCTCCCCGCCGACGCCTCACGCCTGCAAATTGCTTTCGCGCCGCTGATGCTTCGTCCGCAGGAAGGAGTGCTATTCCGCTACCGTCTCGAAGACTTCGATCCCGGCTGGACCTACGCAGGCGTGAATCGCGAAGCCACCTACACTAATCTGCCTGCAGGCAAATATATCTTCCGCATCGTCGCTTTTGAGACAAACCATCCTGAACTTACTTCAGAGGTCTATCTCGAGATCATCAAGCAGCAATACTTCTATTACAGCTGGTGGTTTCTCAGCCTCTGCCTGCTGATGCTATTGATCGTGGCATGGGGTATCCACCGGTCGCGGATACGCATCGTCCAGTCGCGTTTCAAGGCTGTGCTCGAAGAACGCAGCCGCCTGGCGCGCGAAATGCACGACACTGTTATCCAGGGTTGCACGAGTATCTCCGCTTTGCTTGAAGGGGTTTCGAGCCTGCAGCGCGAAAATCATTCGCTTGAAAACGGCCTGCTCGACTATGCGCGCAACCAGGTACGCACCACTATCGATGAAGCGCGTCGGGCTGTCTGGAACCTGCGTCATGAGGACGAACCGATGCAGGATCTGAGCAACGCACTGGCTGTGATCGCCGAACACACGCGCAAAGAATTCGGTGTCGAGGTGGAATGCAGCACAATAGGGCGGCCATTTCCTATGCCTGGATCAATTGCCCGTGAGCTGCTGATGGTTGTGCGCGAGGCAGTCTACAATGCAGTCCTGCATGGCCATCCTCGCCGGATCACGATCGCGCTTTCATACAGCCGGGCGGAAATTCTTCTCACTATCACAGACAACGGGATCGGTTTTGATCTTGAAAAGCCCGTCGGCGATGGCCAGCCGCACTATGGCGTCGCCGGCATGCGTGAACGCATGGCGCGCCTCCACGGACGGCTGGAGATTTCCAGCACCAAAGGAAGTGGAACTACAGTCCTTGCTCGCCTCCAGCGCTTCCATTTGGTAGAAGTGTCCACGGAGGCCGCGATGAAAATATGAGATGTGAGCCGCAGACTCCAGGTTCGATCGCAAGAGTCGGGTGAATTCGACGGAGTTTAGGACAAAAGGAAGCCCGGGGCTGGACCCGGGCCTTTTGAGAACACACTCATGGTCAGAATGTGAACTTAAGTGCCATCTGTCCGATCCGGGCCGGTTCAGACCCCGTCGAAGTGATTTGCCCTTCGCTACCTCCGATGTTAACCCCGGTGCTGGAGATCTGATTGGTGGAACTGGGCGCGGCGAAGCTTGGCTGGTTGAAGGCATTGAACATTTCCCAGCGAAACTGCAGAGAATAGCGTTCAAAGGTCCAGTTTTTGAAAATACCGGCATCCGTGTAATCCAATGGCGGCGCCTGCATGACGTTCTTGCCCGTATTTCCGAATGTGCCCGGAGCATTCTCCATAAAAGCGTTGATATTGAAATAACTATTCAGCCAATGTGATTTCCCGCCCTGTCGAGCATTCCTCGATTGACCAGCAACGACATCGGCCCTGTCTTCATACTGCTGTGCTTCTGATTCGTTGCTGCCAAACCCACCGGCAACGGAAAATGGGTAGCCGGATTGCGCAGTAATGATGGCACTGATTTCCCAGGCTCCCAGCACCTGCTGTATCAACTGGTTATGGCCGTGGAGAGCAGGGGTCGTATAGATAATATTTCCGACCCATCTCAAAGGCACGTTCTCACTGGAAACGCCGTGGCTCCATGCGAGATTGAAGGGATCTCCGAGTTGATTGGTGCCAAAGCTGATGTTTGCGGACGAGGCCAGATCAAGAGTCCTAGACCACGTGAAGTTTGTCTGAAATTGCAGATTATGAGCGAGGCGCCTATCCAAGCTTACCTGTAATGCATGATAGCTCGCAGTACCATAGCTAAAGGTGTCAAGAATTTCTCCGAAAGAAGTGTAGATGCTGCGGCTTCCGCCCGTTGAGTAGATTCCAGGATTGCGGTCGAGAATAAACGGGGCGTGATAGGTTTGGCTGCCTACATATGCAAGGCGGAAAACCATATTTTGGCCGATCTGCTGTTCGGCGGTGACATTCCAGCTCTGCGTAACTCCAAGCTTGAAGCCGGGATCGAAAGTTGCCGGGATGCTGAGACCAGGTGTGAAGGTCACGGAAGAAGGAGGTCTATAAGAAGAGGATGCGAACGGAGGGAATGGACTTGCGCCTCCAGTTCCGGCAAAGCCTGACCACGGATCGTCAAAGTTCAGTGGAGTTGTGCTGCTTCCCTGCAGGTTAAAGGTCGGCGCAAAAGGAGCATTGTCGGCGGTATGGTTGTACTGCGAGTAAATCATGGGAGAAGTAAAGAGGCCGAAGCCTGCGCGGATAGACGTGTGGGGAAATGCACGGGGCTGCCACGCCACCCCTAGGCGAGGCTCCCAATAGCCGTAGGTGCTATGCATAATCCCGGCACCGACCCCCCTATCCCCGGGAAATACCAGTCCGACGGGAGCGTTAGGATAGACGGTGCTCTGCTGTCCCGCCACAAATGCAGCGGCCCGTCCGTTTGCAATCTTCGGAGGAAAGTTCGGGTCCCAGCGGAGCCCCGCGGTGATGGTCAGATTCGGTTGTATGCGGTACTGATCCTGCCCGTAAAATCCGGGTTGCCAGCCAGAGACATCGGCAACTTCGCCCGCTCCCTGAAACATGGAAGCCAAATCCCCGAGGAGAAAATCAGCCAATCCTACACCGGTGTACTGGCCGTTGAAGCTAATTTCCGGCTGGGTGGGATACTGAGTGTACTCTTCGGCGAACTGGTGCTGGATATTAGCTCCGAAGGATAATGTATGCCTTCCCAAGGTCTTCGTCAGATCATCATAAAGTCCGTATGTGGTCCTTTCTTCCTGCGATGGCTCATAGTAGCCAACATTGAAGCCATCACCACTTACAGAGAAGCCCTCGACGTAGCATGAATTGGGGAGTTCAGTAACGTTGATGTATTTGGACCAGCAGAAGGGCTGGTTATCGTTGGTGAGCGCTTGAGATCCATTGTGCGCGGCCAGCTGGGACCAGAAGACAGAGGCGACGTTCACCATGGTGGGACTAATTGTCCACGTATAACCCAGGGTTTCGTTATAGTACTGCTCTTGTATGGAGAAATCGTAGTTGTAGTTATTGTTCATCGCCAGAAGATTGCCGGGGACATCGCCGGATGGCTGGATGAAGTTTCTGACAAAGCTGCGCAGAAATAGCCGCTGGCTTTGTGACATGTCGTAGTCCAGCCTGCCGGTTCCCTCGTCGTACTGCGCGATGTACGGAGCAGAAACGTAATATGTCAGGCCATTAGGCTGCTGCCCCGTCGGCAGTGCGGTTTGCGCAATCGTTACTGCCGTCGCGTTATAGCTGTATCCAGGAAGCAACTGGTTCGGCTTACCGCTTACCACGCCGAAGGGGCAAATGGCCGATGATCCCGAAGTGCACATGCTCTCCTGGCCATTCGTCGACAGCGCGCTGAAGTCGCCGTTAAGCATGGCCGGCGTGGGGAGATAGGAGTTGAGCGCTGTCGATGCGGTGGCATTGCGGGTTCCCTGGTAGTTTCCAAAGATGAAGAGCTTGTTTTTGAATATCGGGCCGCCAGCGTATGCGCCAAACTGGTTCTGGTGCAGAGGATTTACTTCGTGGCTGAAGTAGTCCTTGGCGTTGAAGATCCGATCGCGATAGAAATCGAAAACGCCGCCATGAACGGAGTTAGAACCAGACTTCGTTGCAATGCTGATTACCGCACCAGGAGCGAAGCCGTAAGCCGCGTTGAAGTTATTGGTTATGACGCGGAACTCCTGTGTAGCATCCGCATTCGGAAATGGAGCCGGAAGGCCGATGTAGGTGTCCATATTCGGCACTCCGTCCAGCAGAAAGTAGGCGCTACCCTGGTTTCCTCCATTTGCGGAAACGGGCGTCGCATCCGGGAAGGAAAAGCCGGTCTGATTGTAGGTATTGCCACCCGATGTCATTCCAGGGGCCAGGTAGACCAGCGTAGATGGCTGTCGGCCATTCAGAGGAAGCTGAGAAACCTCCGTTTCATTGATGGTTTGCCCGAGTGAGCCATTCGTGGTGTTCAGCAGCTCGGCGTTAGACGAGACGGTGACTGTCTGCTGCACACTGCCGGCATTCAGAGTCACATTCTGCGTAGAAGCTGTATCGACGGTGATGATGATTCCCTGCTGCAGATAGGTCTGAAAACCGGTGGCCTTAACCGTGATGTCATATCTGCCCAGCGGCAGAGGCGCAATTCTATATAGGCCCTGGCCGGAACTAGTGACCGTCTGGGCCAACCCGGTATCGACGTTTTTTGCAGTGATGGTTGCACCGGGAATCGCGGCCCCAGTAGAGTCGGTGACCTGGCCATTAAGGCTCGCGCCTACAGCCTGAGCAAAGATTCGGGGCGCGATACAACAAATCACCGCCAAAACCGCTGCGATCACTGTGCGCCTGTACAACTGGTAACGCATTCTTGTCTCCTCAATAAAAAGTGAGAACTCTTTCAGCCGCAGCAACCTAGCCTATGAAAGCGGTTGCACGAAGACCGAAGAAAAGTCTCAACTCTGTCGCATGGGGCAGGGCGCATCCCTCTACAGAGAGAGCCCTCGTCTACTGTTAGTACTGTCCTGCCGCGTAGCGTATTTCATTCCGTCACGCATACTAATCTTCGGAAGCGAACACTGTAATCAGACGAAAGTCGGATCGCGTGTTATTGGGAGATTTCCGGGGAGGACTGATATCGCTCCCGTGACGAATACGTTTTTGGCGACCGTGAATTGGAGCAGCGGGTCTCCCGTCTTGCGCCTTCGCTATCTGGAATGTGGGAAAATAACCGGCACAAATGGAAACCCCTTAACCCGTCCGAACCCTTCTCTGATAGTCACCAGTTGATTGGCCACAATGTTCTTCAATATCTCAACTCCGCCCAGCGGCCAGTGCACTTCTATCTCAGCAGACTTCACCGTACCCAAGCCAAAATGCAGTCGGGGATCGTTGGCCGAAAGATAGCTCGTCTGGCTCATCACCGTTTGCGCCTGAACCTTGTCGCCGTAATGAACAAGAACGCGGGAGCCGATGGCACTGCGATTGCTCCGGGTCCCCTCAAGACGTACCTTCAGCCAGTTGCGTGAGGGCGGAGCATCGTTCCGCAGTAACGACGGGGGTTCGTTCTGATTCATGATCAGAACATCAAGGTCTCCATCGTTATCAAAATCGCCAAATGCACAGCCCCGGCTCACATGAGTGGCCGTGATGCCTTCGCCGGCTTCGGGACCTACTGCCACGAACCGTCCGCTACCGAGATTGCGGAAGAGCAGCCGTGGTCCACGTCTCGGATATTTCTCCGGGAAAGCCGCTTGCAGTTCCGGATAAACCGTGCCAGTTACCCACAAAAGATCAGGAAGTCCGTCGTTGTCCAGATCCACCATCGCCGTACCCCAACTGATGAACCGGCGCTCGCCGGCGAGACCTGCCTGACTAGTGACATCCTCAAATTCCCCGTGGTCGAGACCACGATATAGACCTGTGGCCTGGTTCATGAAATGCGTTCTGACTATGTCGAGACGCCCGTCCAGGTTGTAATCACCAACCCCGATGCCCATCCCAGCCACTTCCTGGCCTTCTCCGGTCAGTGCAATGCCACGGATAAGGGCCTCCTCGCGAAAGGTGCCGTCATGATTGTTCATGAGCAGAAGACTCGGCGTGGAATCACACGCGATGAAGATATCCGGCCAGCCATCCTCGTCCACATCGAATGTCACCGCGGTGAGCCCGTATGACCCGGTGAGGCGAGCAATACCGGATTCCTGCGAAACATCCGTGAAGGTGCCGTCCCGGTTATTACGGTAGAGAGAGTGTCTGGGAAAAGGCAGCCCCTGAGGGCCGCAATTCACGGGAACACCTTCGAAGTTACAGTTTGGTGTCAATAGCGAAGGCTTCGGCATGCTGGCCGGGTCAATGTGGACGTAATTTGCAACGAAAAGGTCAAGCCAGCCGTCGCGGTTGTAGTCAATGAAGGTGCAGCCCGTGCCGAAGCGAATGATGGACTCAGTCAGGCCGGCGCTGGCGGTTACGTCAGTGAAAGTCCCATCTCCGTTATTTCGATAAAGGCGGTTGTGGCCGTAATAAGTAACGAAGAGATCTTCAAATCCGTCGTTGTTGTAGTCACCGACGCAGACCCCGGTTGCCCATCCTATGTCGACCAGACCAGCTTTTGCTGTGACATCGATGAATGTACCATCACGGTTGTTGCGATAGAGGCGATTGCTCGCCCCGGAGGGAATGGTATCGAGCCGTCTGCAGCCAAGAACAAAAATGTCGAGCCAACCGTCGTTATCGTAATCGAGAAACGCACACCCCCCACCCATCACCTCAAATATGTAGGTGGCTTTATCGGGGTCACCATAGAACATGGTTTCCGTCAGCCCGGCGGAGCGTGCGATATCGCAAAAGCGGGAGAAAGGATGCGAATTGGCAGAGGGCGGGACAAGCGCCGACGCGGCGTGATCGAGAAACGGCAAAGCGCATGCCATGGAGCCTCTCCGCAGCAGGGTGCGGCGCGACCATTTCGCAAATCTCTGGCGAGTCACAAAGAAGATTGTCTCTTGATCAATGTCTTCCCGTCATTGCATTGAGTTGTTCACTCAACGCTCTTGCCCGGGGATTGACGGGATCCAGCGCCAGCACATGGCCCACGGCAGCCTTCGCCTGTTCCCATTGCGACTCGAGAAACAAAGTTGCTGCCAGATTCATCCAGGCATTCGCATAACCGGGGTCCCCATCGACCGCCAGCCGGAAATGTCGTTCGGCCGATCCTGTGTCTCCGTCCTGCGAATCGAGATAGCCTAGCTGATTCTGGGCCAGAGCGAAGTGTGGATTCAATTGAATCGCGCGTTTCAATGCGGCTCGCTCTCCCGCGAGGTCGCCGCTCTTATTGAGCGCCATTGCCAACTTATAGGCGAGCAGGGGCTCGTCAGGATCTATCTCCTCTGCGTTGCGATAGAGGGTGATGGCCTGCTCCAGACGGCCGGCGGCCAAAGCCTGATCAGCCAACGCCACCTGTCCAGCCGCCTGGGTCTGGCTGGATTGCGCTTTTAGAGATTGTTGGTAAAGCCGCATCTGCTCTTGAGAGTCGCCGGTATCTCCTAGAGACTGAAGCACCCGAGCTAATTCGAAATGAACTTCCGGCTTGCCATAGCCAAGAGCGATGGCCTTCTGTAGCTGTTCTTTCGCCGCACTATCCACCTTTGTGCTGGCTAGGGCTACTCCCAAATCGAAGCGGGAATCGGGATCGTCCGGCTTCAACGTCACCGATTGCTCGAGATATTTTCTGGCAGCAACGTAATCACCAGATTGCAGCTTCAGAAAGCCGGTTAAGTACAAAATTTCCCAGTTGCGCGGCTCAGCAGTCAAAAGGGTATGACCGAGCGCTTCCGCCTTCGCGGCGTCGCCGGCAAGAACGAGAGTGCGAAGATACAACACCTGCATGCCGCGATCATTCGGAAACTGACCTGCTGCTTTTTTCACCAGCGTAGTCGCTTCCTCCACGCGCATTTGCAGGATCAGTACACCTGCGAGCGCCTTGATGAGTGGGAGAGACGTGGGGTTATCGCGCAGCGCGCCGTGCAATAGATCAGAAGCGTCCGCCAGCAGACCCGATTTACTGTAAGCTACCGAAAGATTCACCAGCAGCGGAACCGTCAGCTTACTGGAGGCAGTCATTGGCTTAAGCAACGCGATGACGGCGCTGTAGTTTGCGTCAGCAAGCAAATCGCGGCTCAGGTTATCAAAAGCCAGCGTAGATTGCGGATCGATGGCGATGGCCTGTCTCCACTGAACTTCGGCATTTGCTCTCTTTCCCATCCTGTCGAAGACCGCACCGAGCGTCAGATACGCATCGACAGATTGCGCGTTACTCTGAATAGACTGTTGCAACGGTTTGACGGCTTCTTCCACGTGCCCCTGAGAATACAGGCTTAGACCCAGGAGATAGTTAAAATGCGCAGACGCAGGATCAATTGCCACGGCTTTCCTGAAAGCCTCTGCGGCGCAGGCATATTGATGCCGATCACCGAACCAGGTTCCGAGCTGCGCAAAAATGTCCGCATCACGCCGCGTCTTTAACTGGGCCTCAATTGAACCTGGAGGCACACACGCCGACCAGCCAGAGGGGGCTTCGCAGACACCAACGATCGTTAGAAGAAGGGCAAACAAGATCTTCATGGTTGGCTGATTCGTTGAAGCTCCCCCGATTCTATGCGGAGAGCGCGCTTTAGATCCCTGCTCCGGCACTTACTACCCGAGTTAAATTAAGATCCTTGGACACGCGCGGCCTGCGTTGCTTCCAGTCTCGCCCTTTTGAGTAAGTCGACTGGATCGCCGGTTGGATAGAACTCCATGGCTATAAATTTGTTATATCCGAGCTCAGCAAGTTTTCGATAAACATTTCTATAGTCGATCTCCCCGGCTCCAGGCTCATGACGTCCGGGAACATCCGCTATGTGGACCAAGCCAATCAGGTCGATATTCCCTTCCATCTTTTCAATCAAATTACCAAAGCCACGTTGCTCATGATAGAAGTCGTACAGCACTTTGACATCATGGCTTCCGATCTGCCGGACCATTTCGAATCCTTCTGTAACCGTCGTCAGATAAATTGTAGGATTCTCCAAAGCATCGATCGGCTCAATCACGATCTGAATATTTTCCTTCGCGACTAACTCCGCAGCCCGTTTGAGATTCTCAATCGAAGTCTGCTTCTGCGCTTCGTGGCTCAGGCCCTCCACTCGCTTTCCAGATAGAAGAATGATCTGCGACATTGCAGGCGCTTCGCTGCTTCAATTTGCGCTGCAAGCTGCGTCATGAACAGATCTGAATCAGCGGGAACGGAAAATCCTGCACGGACCCCACTCATGGAATCGACGACCAGACCAAGCGAGTGTATCCGGGCCATTAGCCGTTGCGTTTCATCGGCCGACCATTTTTGAAATTCTCCGACCAGTTCCACTCCGTTATAGCCCGCGGCCGCGACCATTTCGATACAGCGTTCAAAAGGGGCTTGCTTTTCCAGCGCCCACAGCATGACTGAAAACTTGAAGGGGCTGGGAGGTGAGGCTGTCTGGGCAACGGATGCACGCGTAAGTGTTTGTGCAAGAACCGCTCCGGCTGCAAGCTGGCTAAATTCACGACGATTCATAACAAGCTCCATGCGCTGAGGAGATTTGTCGCCGGTCCCTCTTCACTACTCCCGTCCGATCGGGATCACAGCCTCGCGATTGCCGGCGACCTCGCTCCTTCAGGAAGGATATGCCACTCGATGGAATTTTAAAGGTGATGAAGATAGTCATAGTCCACCTTTGCGGCTTCCATCGCGGTCATATCCACAAACGGCGGCTCCTGCTCCACGTAAATATATTCGACTCCCGTTTTGGCGGCTGCCTGCAGAATCGACTTGTAGTCGATATGGCCGCGTCCAAGTTCGGTGCCCTGTGGTCTTTCGCCCGCGGCCAGCGATGTGCTCACTTTGCTGCCTGCGACAAAATCCTTGATGTGAAGCATTTTGTATCGACGAGGAGATTTGCGGAAATACTGGATCGGGCTGTACCCTGCCGCGACCATCCAGCCGCAATCGAGCTCAAAGTCAACCAGCGAAGGATCGGTTTCATTGAGCAGTACGTCATAGCCGATTTGTTTACCGTCCAGAACCTTAAATTCAAAGTTGTGGTTGTGGTAGGCATATTGCAGGCCCGACTGTTGTGCTTTTCGAGCAATGTCATTGAGTCGTGCCGCCATCTGTTTGTAGAGTTCGACAGTTGGCTGGGCCCCGGCGCCGCCCGGAAACAGCGCGGAGCTTACGACGTAGTGGACACCAAGCGCATGCGCATCGTCGAAAACCGGGCCTAAATCCGGCACGTTCATCTGCATGTGCGCGCTGTGACAGCCAAGCCCTGTCCTATCGAGTTCATCGCGGAATTGTTTAGCCGTTAGACCGGCGAAGCCCGCCGTTTCGACTTCCGTGTATCCGATGGTGCGAATGCGCTTCAGAGTGCCGCCGACGTCCTTCTGCAATTCCTGCCCAACGGTATAAAGCTGTATCCCGATTGGCCATTTCAGAGGCTGTGCCCAAGCTCGCTGAGCCATGGTGACAAGGGATGCCCCTGCCGCAAACGTTCCTTGTTTTAAAAATCGACGCCGGGACAAATCTGCCATGGTTTATCTCGCTTTACTGAATTCGTTATTGGGAAGTTATTATCGCCACGTATGGTCTTCGAACAATCACCACGATGATGTGGGTGGGCTCGGCTGGGTTCCGGTATATGGCGAGCAGCACGGCTTTTGGACAGGCAGGTATTCCATGAATTCGACCCTCGTTCCATCCGGATCAGTGAGGTCCAGCTGCAGCTTGCCATCTACGCCGAGGACCTGCGGATTCTTGTTGGCCGGCGGTTTCCATCCTCGCTCTTCAAGATTTTTTTCGAGGTCAGCGACGCTGACTACGCCCGGCGCGAAGTGATCTGCGCTGCCTAACTGGGCGCGTAGGGGATTGGCGGGCAGATAGAGCATGTATTCAATCCAGTCGGTTCCATTGGGGACCTGCATCATCACCCAGTCAATGTCGCCCTCTTTGGCTCCGCCCTGCCAATAAAGATGAAAGCCGAGCAGATCCTTATAGAAATGATCCAGCTCCGCGCGATTGCGCACCACATAGCCGGCGTGCATCATATGCGGGCTCAAGCGTTTCGACGCAGAAGCTGGCATGGGAGGTGGGTGGCTACCTTCCTGAGTGAATTGGACTCGGTTTCCCTCGGGATCGCGAACCATAAAGCTTCGGCTCCCGTCGGGCTCCGTGCTAATAGCTTCTGGTACGGAAACCCCATGGGCCCCAAGAAACCGGCGCAGAGCCTCCGCATCGTTGGTGGAGAAGCCGACACTATAAAGGCGATCCATTGGATGCGGGCTGGGTGGTGAGATCAACTCAATATATTGCAGGCGACTGACGTAAAAACGCACTCCCGATTTTGCCGGACCCGAAGGAACCATATCCCAGCCGAGCAGCGACTGATAAAACTGCTGGGATTTGTAGAAATCATCCGCGTACAAGGTGATATGAGAGATGCCGGTGACGGCAGGCCGCTGTGCAGGCGAGGGCTGCGCAGCGGCAAGCCATGAAGATAGAAGCGCAAACGCTAAACCTATGGATTTCAACATAAAAATACGCATCCATTCGACCACTAACTCAAACGCGGGATGGACGCGATGAAAACTGAACCTTCGCGGTCTTGAGTCCAAATGCAGACGCTTCCACTGTAATGGCGCCAGGCCTGGTCGTCGAACGGATCAGCGCGGTGGCAATGCCGGTTTGCGCCCGTACAGGGTTGGCGACCAGGCTTGCATCTCCGATCACTGTGCCTTCTCCGCTCACGTTGAATGTCACTTCATCATCACCGTAAGGATAAGTCGTGCCTCGCACATCGCAGATGTGCGCGTAAACCCGCACCCAGTCCGATCCGTCGGCCGTCATCTCCACCCCGCAATCGTCTAGGACCAGCGCGATCTGCGAAGGCACGCCGGGCGCCTGGAATTCATGGGTTGCTACGACCGCCCCTCCTACAAGTCCTTCCGCCCTGACGTCCCCGATCGGAGTACCGGGTTTGGCTACACCGGTCGCGAAGAGCATGGAATGGAGGCCGCTGAACTGCGTGAGCCTGAAGGTAAAGGGGGGATGTGGCAGATGGAAGCCAGAATCCGGCGCCTGGGTCGCGACCTCTTTGCCATTCTGCAAGAGACGCACCTGCTCGCAGTTGCTGAAGACTGTAACAGTCACTGGAGACTGAAAGGTTGCGAAGTTGGCAATGAAAACCATCGGTCCGCTGCCCACTCCAAGCGCCGTCTTTTTTAGAGGCCGCTGACTCTGAAACATGTAGTAGTCGAATTTAGGTAGCCGGAAGAGATCCAGGGGAGATCCATAAAACGGCTGATGATGATAACCGCGATAATAGTCAATTCCCGCCCACAAATCGGCCCCCGCGGCACGTGCTCTTCCCGGTGCAGGTGGAGAAGCCAATTTCGCATAGATGTCGTCTAGCGCCTCAAAGTGCGTTGCCGTCTGTGTGAGCATTGGCGTCTCGTCCCATTCTCTGTCTACGCGGGCGCTTCCCTGCTGATCTGACCAGTTATCTACCTGGTCTCCCCATTCACGGATCCATAAAGGCTTCGTGCCGTCGTTGCGGGAATATTCGACATCCCAGCCGTGAAATCCTTCGACCGGCTTTCCGACGTGGTCGCCTGCTGCGTAGCAACTCTCTACCGGGAACTCCTCATGGACGATGCGGTAAAGCTCCGCTGCCACGAGACTGTTGTCAGTCTCATTGAGCTGCGCCTCCCAGAGCAGCACACAGGGGCGATTGCGGTCGCGGCGAATCATCTCTCGCGCATTCTGATAGACACGCTGACGAAATATCTCGTCTCCTACGAACTGCCATCCCGGATTGGAGATGATGGCCAATATGCCCAGTTCATCGCAGGCATCCATGAAGGCCGGATCCTGAGGGTAGTGGCAACGGTAAGAGGTGAACCCAGCCTCGCGCAGCTTCTTCGCGTCGCGATAATGCGCGGACGCTGGTAGCGCGTAACCTACATAAGGGTGGTCCTGGTGGCGATTGGCTCCGAGAGAGAAGAATTTCTCTCCGTTGATTGTCAATCCCTTTTCTTTGTCGATCTGAAACGTCCTGATCCCAATACGCGTATATTCATCGTCGATCGGTTGGCCGGCTCCGGTACCGCCATCAAAAACGGTCGTGTGCAACAAATAAAGGTGGGGATGCTCGGGATGCCATAACTCCGGCCGCGGCACCTGAACGCTCTGCGTGACAGTTTTGGACGAGGATGCTTCTACATCTGTCAAAATATCGGACATAGCGGCAAGACTGCCATCCGCACTAAACAACTTCTGCCGTACTCTCGCATGACGTTTCGAAGAGGATTTATTCACGACGTCCGTCTGTATCTGGACGATGGCCATTTCAGATGTGATCGAGGGATATGTAACAAAAATTCCACCACCCGCCGGCCGGCTCGCCATAACTGGATCGCTGATGTGAAGATCGCCCAGAACCTGAAGCTGGACGCTTCGATATAGACCGCCGAAGTAGACGAAATCGAGCTGATCCTGGGGCTTTCCCGGTGGCACTTCGGGGTTGTCGGAATTATCCAGACGCACAGTCAGAACGGCTGTCTGATTGTTGCTGGATTGCACGTAGGAAGAGATATCAAGCGTGAAAGGAAGATAACCCCCGTAATGCGTCGTGAGATGTGTGCCGTTCAGCCAGACATCGGCAACCTGCATGGCGCCCTGACAAACGATGTGAACCTTTTTCCCGTGCCACTCCGGCAGAATGGCGAAGTGTTTCTGATACCAACAGACACCCTGATAGTTCCGGCCGCCACTTGCGTTTAAAGGCTCCAGCCGGACGGTGTGGGGAAGATTGACCTGCTCCCAGTCGGCATCGTTCCAGACGGCTAGGTCGACGCCCCTTTGCGCCCCCGAGGGCGCGCTCTTCGGACGGTTCGCTATGGTCTCCGTCCTCACGAAGCGCCAGTCCTGATCAAAATTCACCAGGACGCGCGATTCAAGCCTGCGCGGCCATCCATGCTGTCCAGACGCGTCTTGAAGGTTTTGTTCCCCGATAGCTCGATCGGGCAGCAAGTTCCTGGACATCAGGCTTGCGGCTGAAAATACGCTCGATTCCAAAAACTTTCTACGAGAAAACGCCGTCAATTTTCTCCTTTATGAATCAACGAAACTCACCTCACTTGAAAGCTCGTTTGGCTTTTCAGCGGCCACTATACATGGCCAAACTGCCGAGGGAATCAGACAAAAGTCGGACGGGATTCCCCTGCGCGACTGCTAAATCTAACGCTGTTGTAGATCGATGTCTTCGCAGGGGTGTTTGAGTGCGGTCAATAACCGGGCTTCGCGGGCGATACCGCCTGACGGTGGGCCAGCATCCGATGCACTACCCGGTCGGAACTTTGCAGCGCAAACGCCCTGTCCGTCGGTGGGATGGACTCGGTGCGGCGGCTCAAGTAAACACAAAAGCGTTTGAACTAAGTCGCCGGCGCGACGGACGCTGCCGCGTGGGCTTTCCCTGGGGATTATTGGCCGTGTAAGGCTGGGGTCACAGGAGGTTATCGTGACCCATCTTCGGCAGCGGATGCTGGATGAACTCCAGCGTCGCAACTACTCTCAGAGCACCGTACGTTCCTATATTTACGCGGTGGAGGACTTTGCGAAGTACTTCCATCGTTCGCCGGAGCGCCTTGGCCCGGAGCATATCCGCAAGTACCAGGCGTATCTGTTTCGCGAGCGCAAGCTCTGGTCCGGAACCATCGAAGGCCGCTCCGCCGCGTTGCGTTTTCTCTTCGTCAAGACGCTACGCCGGCCGTACCTCCCCGATCACATTCCTTTCCCCAAGCGTCAGCGACGACTGCCTACCATACTGGATCAGGAAGAGGTGGCGAGGCTCATTGATTCGGCCGGGAACCTGATGCATCGCACCATGCTGATGGTGCTGTATGCAACCGGCCTGCGCCGGGCGGAGATATGCCACCTCAAGGTCTCCGATATCGACAGCCAGCGCATGGTTATTCATGTGCGCCAGGGCAAGGGTGGCCGTGACCGCGACGTTGTTCTCACTCCGAAGCTGCTGCAGACCCTGCGCGAGTACTGGCGCTGGATGAAGCCCAAGACCTATCTGTTCCCTGGTACGGTGAAGGGCTGGCGGGCCGATGTGCCCATTACAGAGAAGATTGTCTGGCAGGCCGTGGACGAGGCCGCCAAGCGTGCCGGCATCACCAAGCACGTATCTCCGCATTCGCTTCGGCAGGCTTCAGCATACTGCACCACCTTTCAGAGTTCGTTCATTCTAAAGACAATTGGCCTTGGCCGAAGGGAATTTGCGGAAGTTTATGGGCGCCACGACGTGCCGCTTTCACTTCTTGTTGCACCTCCGGAAGCAACAGATCCTTTTTCTCGATGATCCATGGCGCGTATTCCACAACCTGCCTTGCAGGGAGAGTGCGCTGTCGGATGAGTCGCTTGACTACCGTATTACTCACTTTTAGTTCTCCTGCCGCCGCCTCTTGTGTCACCCAGTTATCTTGCTTTTGGAAGGGAGAGATCTTGTGATATCCCCGCAGGCCGGCTACACGAGATGCATTCCAAGTTTTGTCTTGACCGGTTTTGTATCCGAGACGATTTAAGATAGCCGCGATCACTTTGTCCTGACATATCTTCGATAACTCGCCTAGCAGATCGATCACCGAACGGTCCGCGCTGTGACGGTGGTGTCCTGGCTTGTTGCGTTCCACATGCAGTTCCGAGTGCACTCCACCAGCCCAGTGGACACGCAGGCGATGAGTTGAGCGATCGGGTTCATTATCGACGAGGATCTCTACCAAGACCGACCGTAGAATGCGCTTCTTCAGCGGGATTGGCGCTTCGGGCTGATTCCACAGCACAGAGAGATCTTCGCTCAACATGGACAGTCGCCGCTTCTGTTCCTCGCTGAGAGGCTCGGCAGTTTTCCCCGCCGCTGCGAGACGTGCCTCGGCTTCTGCAACCTGATCCAGTGCGCTGTCCCAGCGAGCCTCTAGCTCGCTGGCCACCAGACGATTTTCTGGCTCCACGGCATCAAACTGGCGGCGCGCGCGTTTCTCCTCATAGCGAGCCCGTTCCAGAGCCAGCTCGAGTGCCTTTCGTTTCTCATCTCCTTCGACCTTGGCGCACGCCGCTAATTGGATTGCAGCCTCGATCCCCGCAGGTTGAATAGCTGTCAGGACGCTTTGCACCACGGCTCGATCCAGCCGCAAGCTGCCCACCGTAAAGCAGTGGCCTGATCCGCGGTCTCCCCCATCACCCTGACAAACATATCGAGGGACTCTGCCGCTGCTGCCGCTATAAACAACTTGCAGTTTCCGTCCGCATCGACCACAACGCAGCAGGCCGGATAGAAGAGCTGCACCCAGTTTTGCCGCGCCGCTACCTTCACTATCGGACCATGCCACATTGGCCTCCAGTCGCCGTCGATTTTCCAAGTACTCCTCCCAACTGATGTACCCCGGATGATGGTCGACAAGCAACACCTTCCCTTCATCCTGTGGTCTCCGGTAACGCGAGAGTTGCCGCGCTCGCCCCTGCTCGATCACCGTGCGCGCCCCAGTCTTGCCATAGGCGAACGCTCCGGCATAGCACGGGTTGTTCAGCATCTGACGGATTCTTCCGCTACTCGGCAACCCCCAGACTATCTCCGCTCCGGCAGTTCCGGGTTTGATCTTGGGCACCAGGATTTGCTCTTCCCGGAACCAGATCGCAGCTTGACCAGCACTTCCCAGTTGTTGGAACTTGTGAAATACGCTGCCGACCGCCTGCTGCACCTGGCGATCAGGTGTCTTTTCGATTCGGCCTTGGTCAGTCCGGATGAAGCCCACCGGCACTTCCCACATCGCGAAGCCGCGGCGCGCCTTCTGCTCAAAAGCCTCGCGAGCACGTTGTCGCAGCAGACCGAGCTCGAACTCTGACATGGTGCCCTTCAGCCCGAGGATCAGGCGATCATTCAGCTGGCGCGGGTCATAGATCCCGTCGCTATCGATGAGCAATGTCTCCGTCAGTGCGCACAGATCCACCAGATGATGCCAATCGCGGTTATTGCGCGCCAACCGCGAAGCCTCAAGTGCTAATACGGCTCCTGCCAAGCCCTGGCACACAGACGCCAGCAGGCGGCCGAAGCCCGGCCGCTCTTGGGTACCCGCGCCGGAGCGGCCCAGGTCCTCATCGATCACGATGACCTTGTGAAAACCCAGCTGGGATGCATGGTGTGCGAGGGCATACTGCCGTTCCTTGCTCTCCAGGTGATTGCGCACCTGATACGGGGTTGATTGACGCACGTAAACGTAGGCTCCGCGCTCCAGCTGGTGTCCCTTAATTTTCTCGTTCATTTGGCCTCCCGTCTCCGCTGTTGAGAACGCTTTCCAAAAGCTGGCGCCACAGCCCGCGGCAGTGTTCCCGCGTGGATTCCGGAAGCTCGGTCCAAATCTCCTCTTCCTCGAACCGCAGCTTGCGCTGCACCACGATCCGACTCTCCTTGGTGTTCTGCATCCTGACCTCCTGATGCAGATTCTGCACAACCATGACCGTCCAGAGCACGCTCCATGCGCTGGTCATCGATGATCCGGCGGAGCTCAAGCAGAGCTGTGATGCCGACTCGGGGCCTGTCTTCATAACTCAACCGATCACAGAGTTCGGGAATCAACATCCACTTGGGTAATGCGATCTGTGCTCCTGTGGGAAGTCTGACGATGAGAACTTCGGAATCCATCCTTCGCAAATGGCGAATGACTTCTACTTCAATCCCATAGAACGGGTGGCAGTGATAGCAGATTCTTGCGGCATGCAGATCATGAGTAGTACGAGGATGCCTTACGGCATTGCTTTGCAACGCATCTGCTGGAGGCGGGCGCCGACCTGCGCACCATCCAGGTTCTTCTCGGCCATGCCAAGATCGCTGATACTGCCCTCTATCTGCATCTGTCCCGGCGCCATCTGCAGGCGATTCCCAGTCCGCTGGAAGCCATCGAGGTGTCCAGTCCCGACGGAGTGAAGCGTTCCAGGAGGAAGAGCAGGCGAGGAGCCGGCCCACCCTCGAGGTGGCCGACATCGTCCGTGCAACAGGCAACGGTTTTTGGGAACAGCAGCAGACGCATCTTGCATGGCCGCATCGCAAGGTGCTCGATGCCATCCTGCGCTGTCGCACCGCGGCACTGGGCGGTCATCGCGATCAGTGCGCCAACTGCGGCCATCAGGCCATCTCGTTTAACTCCTGCCCCAATCGGCACTGCCCCAAGTGTCAAGGAAACGCACGCTCCAAGTGG
>Ga0206870_1063_pt1 | contig 29589 bp, 27 predicted proteins | sample Alteio_BWOrgCont_36_FD_152620 | JGI IMG/M metagenome (GOLD analysis project Ga0206870, IMG submission 152620) | Enriched cells from forest soil in Barre Woods Harvard Forest LTER site, Petersham, Massachusetts, United States -... | ecosystem: Environmental > Terrestrial > Soil > Temperate forest >... | reverse complement strand
AGAGGTTAAAACTGAAAATGGGTTTTATACTTATTCAGCGGGCGTATTTACAAACTATAATGACGCAGCAATATATAAAACACAACTCGTTACCCAGGGTTTCAGCGATGCTTTTATAAAAGCATATAAAGACGGCAAGCGTATTCCACTTGATAAAGCAGGAGCTACTTATGTTAAACCTGAAAAGGAAAACCTGAGCGACTCTGTAAGCAATGAGCAGAATACCCTCGATAAAAAACAAATAAGGTTCAGGGTGCAGGTAGGCGTGTTTAAAGGTGCGCCGCCTAAAGAACAAGCTGAGCAGTTTAAGCAGTTCAGTGAAATGGCAACTGTAACCGACGAATCAGGACTTAATCATTATGTTGTGGGCTCATACACCGATTATGAATCGGCTAAGGCAATGAAAGATAAAATTTTGGCCGGTGGAGTAAGGGGCGCCTTTGTAGTAGCATATTTTAAAGACAAGCCCATAGCGGTTCCTGAGGCAATAAGCATATTAAAGCAATAGCCTTCATACTTTCTTCATTATACTTAGTATATATTTGTATCAATAAATTCAATTATCATGAAAACATTAAGAACATTACTTGCTGCCGGTATTATTCTTTCCTTAAGTTTTCCTGCTTCTGCCCAACTGGGTAGTGCATTAAGTAAAGCAAAGGATAAAGCCAAAGATAAAGCAAAGGATAAAAAAGAGAAAAGCGGCAAAGGCGGTAAAGGCCAGGCAGATATTGCGGTGAAAGGCGCCGGTGTTCCGCAGAATACTGCTACCAAAGCTGCTACTCCCCCTGCTGCGTCAGGTGCCACCGGTCATTAAACCTGTAAGCTCTAACAAAATAAGAAAGGGGGACAAAATCCCCCTTTTTCTTTTATAGCCTACCTGTTACTATTTATGCGTCTATGTTTGCGTAGCGGGCGTTCTTTTCAATAAACTCGCGGCGGGGCAATACATCATCGCCCATTAACATCGAGAATATCCTGTCGGCTTCCGCGGCACTTTCAATAGTTACTTTACGCAACTTGCGCGATTCAGGATTAATGGTGGTTTCCCACAATTGTTCAGCATTCATTTCACCCAAACCTTTGTATCGTTGCACGCCTACGTTGTCTTTACCGTTCTTGCCGATTTCTTTTACGGCATTATCTCTTTCATCCTCGTTCCAGCAATAGCGTTGTTCTTTGCCTTTCTTTACTAAATAGAGCGGGGGAGTCGCAATATAAATGTGCCCGTTCTCAATGAGTTCCTTCATATACCTGAAGAAGAAAGTAAGTATAAGCGTAGTAATGTGGCTACCGTCAACGTCGGCATCGCACATGATTATGATTTTATGGTAACGAAGCTTTTCAATGTTCAAGGCTCTTTCATCTTCCGCTGTACCTTTAAATACGCCAAGGGCAGTGTAGATGTTCTTTATTTCCTCGTTCTCGTAAATCTTGTGTTCCATGGCCTTTTCCACGTTCAATATCTTACCCCTCAATGGTAATACAGCCTGGAATGCACGGTTACGGCCCTGTTTTGCCGTTCCACCTGCTGAGTCACCCTCAACCAGGAATATTTCGCATGCACCAGGGTCCTTTTCTGAACAGTCGGCCAGTTTACCTGGTAATCCGCCACCCGTCAAAGCTCCTTTGCGTTGCACCAGTTCACGGGCTTTACGGGCGGCATAACGTGCCTGGGCAGCCAAAATAACCTTGTCTACAATCATCCTGGCCTCTTTTGGGTGCTCCTCAAGGTAATTGGTGAGCATTTCCCCAACGGCAGTGTCAACTGCGCCTACAACCTCTTTATTTCCTAATTTGGTTTTGGTTTGGCCCTCAAATTGAGGCTCAGCTACCTTTACTGAAATAACGGCGGTAAGTCCTTCTCGGAAGTCATCGCCGTCAATTTCAAATTTCATTTTAGCCAGCATACCCGATTTTTCGGCATACGATTTAAGGGTACGGGTAAGCGCCCTTCTGAAACCGGCCAGGTGAGTACCGCCTTCGTGGGTATTAATATTGTTTACATATGAATGCAGGTTCTCATTAAATGAAGAATTATAAAGCATAGCTACCTCAATAGGTATGCCACTTTTGTCCGATTCAATGTAAATGGGTTCGGGTATAAGCCTTTCGCGATTAGCATCAAGGTATTCAACAAATTCCTTCAAACCGCCCTGGGAGTAAAAACTATCACTAAGCAGTTCTCCGTTTTCAGTTTTTTCCCTCTCATCGGTAATAGTTAGCCTTACGCCTTTGTTAAGGTAGGCAAGCTCCCTTAAGCGGGCCGCGAGGGTGCTGTATGAATAAATACTCTCGGTAAATATGGTATTATCGGGCAGGAATGTTTGCGAAGTACCTGTTTTATCAGATTCACCTATTACCTTAACATCAAATAAAGGTTTTCCTTTGCTATATTCCTGGCAAAATATTTTGCCATCACGTTGCACAACTGTCTTTAAATGAATAGAAAGAGCATTTACGCAAGATACCCCAACTCCATGCAATCCTCCGGATACCTTATAGGTGTCTTTATTAAATTTTCCCCCTGCGTGCAGCACTGTCATAACTATTTCAAGAGCCGATTTTTGCTCTTTTTTCATCAGGTCGGTAGGAATACCCCTACCATCGTCGGTAACAGTAATGGAATTATCGGTATGAATAAAGACATTTATGTTTTTACAGTACCCGGCAAGAGCTTCATCAATTGAATTATCTACCACTTCATATACTAAATGGTGCAGCCCCCTGAAGCCCGTATCGCCAATATACATGGCAGGCCGCAGGCGGACGGCTTCGAGGCCTTCCAGTACGGTTATACTGTCGGCTGAATAGTCGTTGCTTTTATTCGTTTGTGCGTTTTTTCGTTCCAATTCAGTCTCTGCCATTTGCTGCGTTTTTTCGCTCATATTCTGGTTAAATTTATAGTAGGTTGCAATGCTTACAAATATAAGCAAAAATACCGTCTCTTTGGCAGAAATGACGGGCAAAATAACAGGGTTTATTTATCAACAAAAAAGGCTGTTTTGTTGATATGTTTTGAGGGTAAATTTTGGCTACATGAAATACGACATTAAGTGCGTAAAAAGATGCTGTTATTTTGCCCTTTCAGGGCTTATCTGAATGTGCTGTTCCTCTCACAGGGCTTCACCCTGTGTTAAGTTATTTCGTCCTTTCAGGACTAATACTTAGATTGATTCAAGTATAAAAGCTGCCCTGAAAGGGCTAAATATTCTAGCATAGGGCAAAGCCCTATGCTTATAAATGCATAACGATAAAGCCCTGTAAGGGCGAAATATTTAGTAGATTAGCAATACAATTCTAATTCTCATGCTTCACCGCTTACTAGTCATTAGCTTATTCTTTCTCATTGGCCTTAACGCAATAGCGCAAAAAAATAAGTGGTATGCATTTGAAGAACCGACCACCAAGGATGGGAAGGAGTTTTGCGGCAGAAAGATGATTGCAAAGTTTTACTCAAAGATGCTAAACGATACAACATGGGGTGATACAATAAAAGGCAGTCCTGTTATAGATGAAGAACAAGTTATAGTTATCGCTCAAGAAGGTATATTCAAAAAATATGGCGAAAAGCATTATAAAAAGGAAATGCCTTATGAAATATACCTAATCAATGGTTTTTGGTTATTAATGGGCACATTGCCTGAAGGGTATATGGGCGGAACAATTCATGTACTTATAAAGGCTAAAAATGGAGCCGTGTTGGATATATGGGCTGATAAATAAAAAACCCTGACAATTCTGTCAGGGTTTCACTATAGCTAGGTAAGTAAATTATACTTTCTCAGCGGCAGCGGCTTCAGCAACGGCTGTGGCGGTAGCAGCTGATTTAGCAGCGGCCTTATTAGCGGCCATTTCTTCGCTGGTCTGGTGTTGTTTTTCTTCAATACGGGCTTTTTTGCCTTTTGCATTACGTATATAGTAAATACGTGCCCTGCGTACAACGCCTTCCTTATTTACTTCAATCTTGTCGATAAATGGCGAGAAGAGAGGGAAAATCCTTTCTACACCAACACCGTTCGATATTTTACGTACGGTAAAAGAGGCAGAAGCACCTGCACCACGGCGTTGTATTACAACACCCTGGTATTGCTGGATACGTTCTTTATCACCTTCTTTAATTTTATAGCTAACGGTAATGGTATCACCGGCTTTGAAGTGCGGTATTGCCTTCTTTTCTACGAGCGTTTCTTCAACGTATTTTATCAGGTTCATGGCGTTTATTTTTTCAAAAGGGCTGCAATATTACACATTATATTTTAATTAGCCAAAAAGAATACCTTAAATTTGACGAAACTTAATGACAATTATGGCCTTTAAGGTTGGCGACAAAGTCGGTTTTTTACACGAAAAAGGCGAAGGTAGGGTAATTTCTATTATTTCGGCCTTTAAAGTGAGGGTAGAACTTACCGAAGGGCTTGAAATTGAGGTGAAAATGAGTGAGTTGGTGGCAATAAAGCCAATTCCCTTAACTAACATGCCTTCAAGCCCTAAAGAGCCTTTCCCTTCATCTCAGCCTAAACCTCAATCTAAGGGTAAACCCCATTCTTCCGACGAAATAGTAATTGACCTGCATGCTGAAAAGCTCGATGAGCATTCGTACGCCATGAATAATGCCCAAAAACTCACCTTACAGTTAGACCATTTTCAGCGGGCACTTGAAAGGGCATTAAGGGGCCACGCTAAAAAGATTGTTTTTATACATGGAGTAGGTAATGGGGTATTAAAGCAATCAATCCGCTATATACTTAACCGCTATGAGGGTATTGAGTTCTCCGATGCTTCGTACCAAAAATATGGCCATGGCGCTACCGAAGTGCGGATAATTTCACGTAATAAGTTCAGGGCGAGCTTTTAGAATATCGAATATTGAACACCGAATACTGAATTCTGAATTTTAAGAAACTTCATTATTCGAAATTCCTTGTTGGGTATTCGATATTATATTTTAGTACGCCCTCACGTTCTTTCCTTCCATAAAGTTCATGAAGGAACGATTGGCCACCTTGTTACCACCGGGAGTAGGGTAATTGCCTGTAAAATACCAGTCGCCTTTATGGTTGGGAATGGCTTTATGCAATCCTTCTACTTCCTGGTAAATTATTTCCGTATCAGCCTTTATCTCCTTAGGGCGAAGTAATTCAGTAATCTTAGCAGATATCTGCTCTGTAGTGAAAGGGCTGTAAACCTCTTTTACCAGGTTTTCAATCTTTTCCATGGGCAATTCATCCTGTGCCTTAGCTTTCTCATAAATCTCTTCTAGTAGGTTGTCTTTAAACGAATCCTTCAGAAGCGAAACAGCAGCTTCAAAGGCAATAAGGTCTCCCAGTTTTGCCATATCAATGCCATAGCAATCGGGATAACGGATTTGAGGGGCAGAAGAAACCACAATTATTCTTTTCGGGCCAAGCCTGTCGAGTATACGTAAAATACTTTGCTTAAGCGTAGTGCCCCGAACAATAGAATCATCGAGCACTACAAGGGTATCTTTTCCTGGCCTGATTACTCCATAAGTTGTATCGTAAACGTGTGCGGCTTTGTCGGCACGGTTAATATCGTTAGTAATAAAGGTACGGAGCTTGGTATCTTTCAGTGCAATTTTTTCAATACGCGGGTGCAATGATAAAATCTTTTTGAGCCTGGCAGTATTTCCACTTGCCAGTTCCTTTTCCTTCTGGGTATCCAGGTAATGTTCCATTTCCTCCATCATCCCCAGGAATGCCACTTCAGCGGTATTGGGTATAAAAGAAAATACGGTGTTTTCAAGGTCGTGGTCAATAGTTTTTAGAACAGGCTTTGCCAGCAATTTGCCTAGCATTTTCCTCTCTTTATAAATATCGGTATCGTTACCGCGTGAGAAATAAATTCGTTCGAATGAGCAAGACAACTTTTCTTTTTCCGGCAATACAGAAACCTCAGAAACTGTTTTATTTTTCTTTATAATAAGCGCGTGGCCGGGTTTCAGTTCTTTTATTTTTTCTACAGGTATATTAAATGCAGTTTGAAGTGCAGGGCGTTCAGAGGTAGCAACTACAATCTCGTCGTCCTGGTAATAAAAGGCAGGGCGTATACCGTTAGGATCCCTCAATACAAAAGCGTCGCCGTGGCCCAGTATGCCGGCAATAGTATAGCCGCCATCAAAACGTTTAGCGGCATGAAACAATACATCTTTCAGATTCAGGTTCTCAGCGATAAGTTCAGATATCTGCTCGTTGTTATTGCCTTCGTGCTTATACTTCCTGAACATGCGTTCATTTTCCTTGTCGAGAAAGTGGCCTATCTTTTCCAGTATGGTTATGGTATCGGTCTTTTCTTTCGGGTGCTGACCTAATTCCAGCAGCTTGTCAAAAAGTTCATTAACATTGGTAAGGTTAAAGTTACCGGCAATCATCAGGTTTTTGGTGCGCCAGTTATTATGGCGTTCAAACGGGTGGCAATATTCCATATTGTTTTTGCCGTAGGTGCCATAACGCAAGTGGCCCATCAGTAATTCGCTCAGGAATGGAACATTCTGGTAGAGCCAATCCAGGTCATCTTTATGTTCTTCATTTGATTTCTGAATCTCGTCAATACGATGCTGTACTTTTCCGAAAATTTCTTCAAGGGCATTTTGTGAAACTGAGCGTATACGGTGCATGTATGGCCTGCCCGGAGGCAATGATAATTTTACGTCTGCAACACCTGCTCCATCTTGTCCGCGGTTATGCTGTTTCTCCATAAGCAGGTATAACTTATGGATTCCATAGTAGGGAGTTCCGTACTTTTTCTGGTAGTAGCTAAATGGTTTTAACAGGCGAATCAGAACTATACCGCACTCTTCATGAATTTCATCACTCATACCCGTAAAATTATAGGGTACAAAGTTACGAAATTGTTATGGATTTATGCTATTCTAATGTTTCTCGCCTGAAGGAGCTTAACTGGTGGGCTAAAAGGCCAAAAAAGAAGAAAATTATGCCTGTCATTATACCTAAAAGGGTGCCTACGCTTACCCCGCGACCTTGCATGAAAATAGGAATATCCCATGCAATAGATACCAGGATGGCTAGAATCCCAGCAGGGAAGAAAATACGCATAGGGTTAAAGAGTACGACAATATTCATTATTTCCTTTATAGTGTCTAAGGCTGTCATTGCATTTATAGTGCTTTTGCCTTCGGTACGCGGGTTTATGGTAATGGGTATTTCAGCCACCAAATGCCTTTTATAAACAAAGGCGAGCAATATAATATCGCTATAGGCCATTGTTTCAGGGCAAATACGCAGGTACTTTTTGGCAAGGGCAGTATTATAGAGCTTCATGCCTGAATTAATATCGTGAATATGGAGTGGCATAAGAATACCTGCAATGCTGCGTATTAACCATTTGCCAATGCTTCTATAGTATCCCGATGTATTTCCTCTATTGCCAACTACCATATCGGCATCGGTTTCAATAGCTTTATTAAACAACTTTTCTATATCATCAAGGTTATGCTGGCCGTCGGCATCAATGGTAACCACAAAGTCGGTATCGGCTTCGCGAACACCTTTTTTAATAGCTCCGCCGTAACCGGTGTTTACTTTATTGGTTATAATTTTTAATATGCTTTCAGAAGAGAACCCTGAAAGTATTTTTCCTGTCTGGTCTTTTGAACCATCGTTAACCACAATAAGTTTATAACCTTTTTGCTTGCAAAAACTGATAACGCCCGGCAAGAATTTTTCCAGCGAACGCTCTTCGTTATAGGCAGGTATTATAATAGTGAGCGTAGGCAATGCAATAGCTTATTTACCGGTAATCTTAAACTCGGTACGGCGGTTCAACTGCCTGCCTTCATCAGTTTCATTGGTGGCTATAGGGTTATCCATACCATAGCCTTTATATGTCAGGCGGTCCGATGCTATGCCATGGGCTATCAAATAATCAACCACAGATTTCGACCTGGCTTCCGAAAGTTTTTGGTTATATGGCTGTGAACCCTTATTATCTGTATAACCTGATATTTCAATCTTCAGGTTAGCGTAAGTTGTAAGCAGGTTAATAAGTCGGTCAAGCTCAGTTGTTGATTCAGGGCGCAGGGTAGCTTTATCGAAGTCGAAGAAAATATTACGTAACACTATGCGGCTACCAATATTCAGTGGCTGCAAGGCTACATTCTTTTCAACTACCTGGTAAGTGGCAGTGTCAGGGATATTGAAGTTGGCAGAGTAGAAGAGGTAGTCTTTCGCCTTTACAGCAATACCATAGTTAGTTCCCGAAGGAAGTGAAACAAGGTATTTACCTGTTTTACTGTTCGAAGTAAAATCGGCTATTACTGTATTCTTGGCATTGTCAACCAATTCTATCGATGCTTCAAGCGGCTGGTGGGTAATAGAGTCAGTTATAATACCTTTCAGCAGGGTCATTTTGGTTTTGTTAACCGCCACTGCCGAAGTCATAATTACGTCGGTTACGCCGCTTGTACTGCCGGCGAGCAGGTTGTCTTCATTGCTAAGCACAACTGGTTTTTCAGGGCCAAGAAAGGTTATCATGTAAATGTCTTTATCTCCGTAGCCATCTTTTTTAATGGATGCGTAATAGCCATGCTTACCGTTAGCCGATATACTGAAAAATACGTCATCGTCGGGTGTATTTACAGGGTATCCGAGGTTTTCAGGTTCGGTCCATTTGCCACTATCCAACGTAGACTTGAATACATCATAGCCTCCCATTGTAGAATGCCCCTGAGAACTGAAATAAAGTGTTTTGCCGTCGGCCTGCATATCAACACCTTCTTCTCCCCACTGCGTATTGATTGTTGGGCCAAGGTTCTCTGGGTCGCCCCATTTTGCTTTATCATTCAATACAATTTTATAAATATCCCTGTCTCCATATCCACCCGGGCGGTCGCTCACAAAATAAAGGGTTTTATTATCGGGGCCAAGACTCACAGTCGATTCGTGAAATTTAGAATTTATCTTGTTGGTCATGGGTTGGGGTTTCGACCAGGCATCACCTTCCAGGAAAGTCTGATAGATGTCGCCGCCGCCGGTAGCGTCCTTATATATATATAATATCTGTCCATCGGGAGACAGTCCTGCTGTCGCATTATTGCCTTTATCATTGATAGGTTCCCCCATGTTTTGCGCCTGGGTCCATTTTCCATTACGGAAATAAGATATATAAAGATTTTCAAAAGGGAGACCGTCGCTCTGGTCAACTCCTCCACCGGCAACCGGCCTTCTTGATATGAATATCATCTCTGATTCATCGGCAGATATAATAGCGCCATACTCCGGGTATTGGGTATTAATACTCGGCCCTACATTATCAATGAAAACCCTTACAGGGCTCTTTACAAGCTGCATCCCGCTCTTACATTCCTGTATTTTCTTTTTGGTGGCGGCAGTTTCATTGGCATTCTTTTTAGGGTCAAGGCTTTGCAAATAGGTAGTATATTCCTGCACAGCTTTATCCCAGTCCATATTCAGGTGGTATGCATCGCCCAGCAGGTAATGAATATCGGGCGCTACAGCAGGGTTAAGCTGGAGTGCTTTTTCAAGGTATGGAATAGCCATTGTTTTAAACGGAGATGTCCTGGAAAGATAGCATGCACCTAACTTGTAGTTCAGCATGTCGTTATTAGGATTCAATTTATATGCAAACAGGTAAGGTCGCACGGCATGATAACGCCAAACTACCTGCTCTCCCGGGAGGTTAAAAATATCATCACCTGCTTTAATGGAGTCCATAGCAAGCTTAAAGGTCTTCACATCGTCTTTAAAGTACTTTTTTTCAAAAGGTACGTTTTGCTGCTGTGCCGAAACAGTTTGTACAGCTACTGATAATGCTATAAAGAGTATAGTTTTTTTCATGGCTGTAATTTTTATTGGCAATCCTGTGAATAATCTTTTCCAACGGTCACACCCAGCGTAGCCGCTTTTTTCCAGTCACTGCATGCATCATCCTGCTTTCGTAACATTTCTTCGGCAATGCCACGGTTAAGATAAGCGGCTCCATAATTCGGGTCAATTTGAATTGCCTGGTCGCAATCGGCTTTCGATTTGGCGTAATCTTTCATTTTAAACTCGGCCGATGCGCGGTTGTTGTAAGCATAACTGTATTTGGCATTCAGTTCAATAGTCTTGTTGAAATCGGTAATCGCCCCCTGGTAATCGCCCTTGTCGAACTTAGCCGTACCGCGGTTATTGTAGGCAATATAATAATCCGCTTTCAGTGCAATGGCCTGTGAGTAAGAATCAATGGCAGCATCGAGCTGGCCGTTTTTGCGTTGCGCGCTGCCAAGGTTATTATATGTAGTTGCTAATTTGCTTGAAGAAGCCGATTGTTTATAATCATCTATTGCGCCCTTGTAATCTTTCAGTTCCACTTTGCAGCTTCCCCTGTCGTTATAGGCTTCGGCATAACCGGGTTTCCATGCAATGGCTTGTGAGAAATCGTCCTCCGCGTCTTTATACTGCTTCATAGCAAAGCGTATTTCACCACGGTAGTAAAAGGCATCGGCATTTTTAGGGTTTAGCTGTATTACATGGCTGAAGGCATCATTTGCTTTGTCAGAATGTCCCAGCGCATTTTCAACCTGCCCTAAACCATAATATGCTTTGTCGTTATTACCGTTAATGATCAGGGTTTTGTTATAATCGGCAGAGGCGTTGGTATAATCTTTCAGTTTCAAATTAGTATTTCCCCTGTTCAGGTATGCCTCCTCAAAAGTTGGCTTTAAGGCAATGGCTGTGTCAAAATCTGTTTTGGCGGCTTTGTAATCGCCTTTGGTAAAGTCGGCAATACCTTTATTGTAACTCAATTGTGCACGTTGTTCAGGTGTGGTTGCAATATTGGTTTTAACAGTATCGCCTCCGGCGGGCGGAGTTGCAGGTGGTGTGGCAGGCGGGGTATTGTTCTGTGCCATAAGGCTGCCCGCAGCTATAAGCGAAACAGAAACGAGTAACTTTATTTTCATGGAGAAGGAATTTAAAGGTTTAATTACCATCCAAACAATTCATACTTTTTCATCATCGCGTTCACTTTGCCTTTTACATTGCTTATTACTTTGCTATCATCAGGGTGCATCAATACTTCGTCAATCAGTTCAACAACCATAGGCGCTTCTTTTTCAGTTATGCCTCGTGTTGTAATAGCTGCGGTACCCACACGTATGCCCGATGTTACCATAGGCGATTTATCATCGAACGGAACCATATTTTTGTTTACCGTTATATCGGCTGCTACAAGAGCGTTCTCAGCAATCTTACCTGTAAGATTCTTAGAACGTAAATCTATCAGCATGCAGTGGTTATCTGTTCCACCCGATACTATGTTATAGCCTTTATCTACAAAACACTTGGCCATTGTCCGGGCATTCTTAATAACCTGTTTGCAATAAACCGCAAACTCATCCTTCAGCGCTTCGCCGAAAGATATGGCTTTACCAGCAATAACATGCTCCAGCGGCCCGCCTTGTGTGCCTGGGAATACAGCAGAGTCGAGTATAGACGACATCATGCGTATTTCGCCTTTGGGTGTAGTCAAACCCCATGGATTAGGGAAATCTTTACCCATCATAATCATACCACCGCGTGGGCCCCTAAGGGTTTTGTGGGTGGTTGTAGTAACAATATGGCAATGTGGAAGCGGGTCGTTCAGAAGTCTTTTGGCAATGAGTCCTGCAGGGTGCGCAATATCGGCCATAAGCAATGCGCCAACCGAATCAGCAACCTGGCGCAGACGTTTATAATCCCAATCTCTCGAATAAGCCGATGCACCGCATATAATAAGTTTAGGTTTTTCTTTAGCAGCTGTTTCTGCAACTATATCATAGTTCACACATCCGCTTGACTGGTCCACTCCGTAAAAGGAAGGAACATAAAGCTTGCCCGAGAAGTTTACCGGAGAACCGTGCGTAAGGTGCCCGCCATGAGAAAGGTTGAACCCTAATATCTTATCTCCGGGCTTAAGTACACCCAGCATTACCGATGCATTGGCCTGTGCACCCGAGTGGGGCTGCACATTTACCCATGCTGCCCCGAATAGCTTTTTTGCACGGTCAATGGCTTCCTGTTCCACCTTATCAACCACTTCGCAACCGCCATAGTAACGCTTGTGGGGTAATCCTTCTGCATATTTGTTGGTGAGCACCGAGCCCATAGCCGCCATTACGTCATTACTTACAAAGTTCTCTGATGCAATAAGTTCAAGGCCACGGAGCTGGCGTTCGCGTTCTTCTTCTATAAACGAAAAGATAATGTCGTTACTCATAAAGCTATTTACATGTTGTATAGACAACAAACTTAGAAAAAATGTGGGAATAACATAGCTAAGAATTATGCAATGTGGTTAACAAAGGACTTACCTGTAAAAGCCTCTATTAAAGTGGGTTAACATGGTTAACATTTTAAGGCACTTTTAAATTTCTATATTGCTGATTATCAATGCTTTATGTTTTTATAGGAGTGAAAAGTGTTAACCATGTATTAGTGTTGGTTATCAGGTATTTAAGTGTATTGAGCAACATGAGCTCACTCCAATAACATGACAGGTTTACTTTTTTTCTCAAATACATAGGACTTCTGCACCACCTTTCTTGCTCCTTTCTTATCTTTTATCTCATCCTTATCTTCATCGGACATGATAGAGGCTATTACATTCTCGAATATTACTGGACTATTAGTGATTTTTATTTTGTCGAGCATTTGTTGTGTAAGTTTATTGTTCGATGAATGGTAGAGCACACTGTCAATGCGCAAGTCAAATGAATCTATATAAGACCAGAAGGCGGAGGGATAATAGTCGCCGAAAATAATTCCCAATTCGCTTTTATCCTCAATGTCGCTTTTAGAGGCAGTGGTGTCTACAATATTACCCCCGATTGTCAATGAGCCCTCAGGTAAGGGCTTTACATCGAACTCCTGCGCGGTAAATAGTACACTGGCACCATCAGGCTTGGCTTTAAATATGCTTATGGTTAATTTGCCGGGGCCATGCCGGGTAATTGTAAACCTTCCATTCGATAATTGTTTTATATAGGTTAGGTCAGATGAAATAGAGTACACCCCGCTGGCAGAATCGGGATAGCAGATTTGTACAATATTAGCCACATTGGTATATAGGGTATTGGAACTGGAGTAAACCGCTTTAAGGGGAACAAACTTCTTTTTTACTCTAACTGTTTTTATGTGTACAGTATCGAGGCTCTTTTGGCAAAAGGCAGAAAGGCTAATGAAAATGAATAATATGAGAGCAGTTTTTTTCATAATACTATTAATCCTTCTTCATCTTTTTTGAATAATACAACGACTCGCCCTCTGCGTCCATAATATAAATATTATCGATGCTTACATACTCGCCTCCATATTTCTGGAGCAGGGAAATTATGTCACCGGTAAGCAAGGCAGAGCTACATTTCATGGTGCGGTTACCAATTTTAATTTCAAAGCGCGAAATTTTTATAGAATCATTATAATCTTTGCTATCCGACACAAGTAAAAGTGTTGGATGTTGTAAAAGCATTTTTTTGTTTATCTTATCGGGTGTCAGAATTTCTTTACCAATCATAACTCGAGGCATTTCAATGCCACCGGTTTCAATCGGGAATACCTGTTTGCCAACTAATAATGTGTCATTCCCTTGTATTCTGCTGATTGAAATAGCCAATGTGCCGGGTATAGCTATTCCATGTACCACAGACCAGTCGGATAATTCAAGTACAAATGTGCCATTACGCCTGGATATTGGTGCGAAAGCTGATGCAAAAAGCATGTACTTGCTTGCACTTGCTGAGTCAATACCTTCAAGTATAAGAGGGTTTGAACCAATGTATAACGTATTTGAAAGCGAATAAAGTCTTTTAATATGCGGAACGGTGAGTTTAATCTTAAATGACTTTACAGTATCGGCAGATTGGCAAAAAGCCGGAGCATTGTAGAAGGCAAATAATATGAAAACAAGCCTTTTCATCACATTTGTAACAATTATTTTACGTTTTGAAGCATTAAGGTTGTAGCGACAGGAACAGTCATAATCGAATCCTGTACTTTATACTTTACATTATAAAACATTACAGTACTTCCTACAATCGCCTGTTTCAAAGTTGATATCATTTCTTTAGTAAAAATGCTACCCAATGTGGTTATGTCATTAATAATTCCATTGGAGTTTATTACCACATGAAAGGAAATAACTTTCATGGAATCGCCACAACCGGTAACCTCTACTGTAGGAGTTTTTAATAAATCAGCAAGGGATGCATTTTTTTTATCTCCAAAATATTTACCTGCAATTAAAGCTTTACACCCTCCAATTCTGAATGTTTGAACAGAGCTGTCTTTTTGCGCTGACAATAGCGTAGGAAAAAGTAATAATATGAAAACAAGATTTCTCATTCTTTGATAATCATCAAAGTAATATCATTCAATTTGCCCATTCCACCATTAAGCGTCATGTATTTTATATCAGAAAATTTCAGGTAAGCTTTTATACAGTTACTACTTGCAGCCATGTGGTTGATTATATTCATCATTTCTAAAGTTAAAGAGTCATTATCTGAAAGCCATGGTCCTGCTATACTATTGGGATAATTGCAATTAAGTTGACTTATTGATGAGTCAATAATGGAAAGGGTAAAGCTCATAATCTTACAACTATCCGAAGGGGTTGTAAGCTTTGCGGCTGAAAGCAAAGAACTTATTGCTACTTTACCGGAAGATAGATTATATATTTTGGCTACATGGTATTTGTTGTCTTCAAAAATTCTTGATTTAGAGATTTTAAATGTTTGAACGGCATTATCCTTCTGTGCTGACAATAGCGCAGGAAATAGAAATAATATGAAAACAAGTTTTTTCATTCCCCGCTAAGAATAAAGGAAATATCGGGTAGTTTATGAATAGCTCCATCGGAGGTAGTGCATTCAATATTGGAAAAAATAATGAGGGTCCTAATTATACTCTTATCAGGCAGTGAGGCGCCCTTTATAAACCTGATCATTTTATCAGTCAGCGCTTCATCTTTGGCTACCATAGGTTCAGGCGACTTACCGGTATCACAAGTGGTGCACCACTTATAGTGAATGGTCAGTGTGAAGCCGGTTATTTTAGCGTTTTCTAATCCAACCACCATAAGTTTCCCGGCTCTTTCAAGCGCTCTTTTGCTGACAAATCCCTTGCTTTTGCCGCCTATGGCTGCAGTGGGCTCACCTATCTTGAATGTTTGTTTTGCGGTGTCTTGCTGCCCGAAAAGCAAGGCGGGCATAAGTAAACTAAATACTAGCGCGAGTTTTTTCATTGTATAACTAAGGTTAAATTTTTTTTCATACTATATTCTTTGCCATTTATCCGGTAGCGAATTTCGGAAATAATAAACGAAGTATTTGCCGGCGCCTTTTTAATAAGTGCATATTGACCAACGGTAATTCCATTTGTTTGAGAACTCAGCTGGTCCGATTTCTGCGCCTGGGATGAAGTGTACATGTCTTTAGTGTTATAAATTAAAGTCATGGTGAAAGCCCTAATGGCAATAGAATCATAAGGGCCTGTTATATCAACTGTTTTTGCATTCATCAGCTCCTTTTTACTTATCCTGCCTTTGCTAATCCCATTTACACTTATTGTAAATTTTGACTCCCATTTTTTTGTGGTATCGGGTGGGGGGGGTGGTGTTGGGTCAGGGACGCCTAATTTTAGTCCAATATTATTGTTTATAACATAGCCAACACCTGAAGCTGTTTTGAAAAATACTTTCTTAATAAGTAAATATGACCCTTTAGGCGCATTGCTTATTAGGGTTAAGTGGTTGTCTGGGAAAACACCTTTTTCTGAACGTCCCTCGAACATATCATAAAACATAGAGCCCACGTAAGTAAAATAAGTTATAGATACATCTTTGCCAGGGAATATGACAGAAATTCCTTTTGCTTTAACTATAATCGATTTTGAGATTGTATCTCCATCATGTACTATTCTGTCTCCTATTCGTATATCGGCAGAGGTATCAGCATAAAATATTCCATCAATTGTTTCTCCATTTGGTTTCTGAACCCGAATCGTTGAATGATTATTATCTTGCCCAAACATTGTCCCGCACATTAATAGTAATGCAAAAGCCAGCAGATATTTCAAACAGATTCTCATAATTATTATAAACCGTTTTGCTGGTTAGTAGGGGAGACAAAGGGAACAGAAATACCATCGGGAGTAGAAACAAAAACATAATTAATGGTTACATACCTGCCCTTATATTTTTTCAGGGCCGCTAATGCTTCGTTCGATAAAGCGTTGGTTTTGCAATTGTAAGTTATACTGCCAATTGTAATATCAAACGAGGTTATATGAAACGCTGAGCTATAATCTGAATATTCCGATACCAGGTCAAGTGAAGGATTGGCTAACAAATCTTTCCTGGGTTCTTTAGCGGGTGTAAGTACATTCTGCCCTACCATTACCGTTGGCCTTGGCAGGTTGCCCGCTGCAATATCAAGTTCCTGTTGCCCTATTAATATGGTGTCGTGCTTATTCACTTTAAATATAAAAACCCGTATTGTTCCGGGTACAGTAATAATGTCGTGCGCAATGGGGTAGAGGCCTATATCGAGCCAGAACCTGCCATTTTCGAGTGTTATGGGTATGAACTTAGCGGTGCGCAGGTAATATTGCCGCATCCTTGATGTGTCAACTCCCTCCAGTATCAGCGGGTTTTTGCCTTTATAAAGCGCATTGGTCTTTGAATAGATGGCTTTAATGTTGGGCGCCGCTTTATGAACTTTAAATGTACTTACCGAATCGTTGGAGGCAGTTTGACAGAGTGCAATGTTTCCTGTTAAGACTAATAACGTTAATAGTGTCCTGAACATCTTACTTAACGAGATGCCTCGCCCGCTCTGGCGGCTCGGCATGACAGGTCTTCGCGAGAGAGGGGGATAGGGGGTTGCGGCTTCGCCGCAACCCCCTCCATTGACCCCCACAAACGTTGTCATTCCGAACGAAGTGAGGAATCTATTCATTATTATAAATTTATTCAGTACACTATAAAAATTACCTTAGTATTAGTGAACGTCGCTTCACATATAAGGTTTAAATATTTCTTTAATATCATCCATGGTGGCAATTTTCTTATCTACCACTTGCAAGTCAAATGTAAAGTCGCCGCTCCGTTTGTTTATTTTCTTAAAATCATCAATGGTATATATGGCAATCTTATTATCAGGCGTTACAGCCCAGGCATAGTTAACAGCGTCGGGGTTAAAGCGGCAATTGTGGCCGGGGTGATATATGTACAGGGCATTTCTGTTCTTTTCAACCAGGTAAAAGTCGTTACCATTAAGATTTTCATTCCTGTTATCAGTATAGCTGGAAGCAAGCTCAGCGCCTTGAGGCAATGCGCCCGGGTTATCGCTGTTCCATATACCAAATTGGTTTATGGTAAAGTAATTGGTTACAGCATAAGCTGTGTTGGCAGCTATGGCTCTTTTTTCTTCCTCTGCCTGTTCCTGCTTAATCTTGGCTATCATGGCATCGTAGGCTTCCTGTTGCTTCCTCTCATCGGCCATTCTTTGGTTGTATGCACCTTGATAGTCGGCATATTTTTTGTCAAATTCTTTCTTAGCGGCTGCATAGTCTTTGCCTTCAAATACAGGTATCACTTTGAAGCTATGCGATTCAGTTCCCCTCTTAACCGTAAAGGTGTAGGTGTTATCGTTTTCATTCCTTTTTAACTTGGCATCTTCCCATGTAATGCTAGTCCATGATGACTGATAGCTCTTGTCGTTAGGGTCAGCTTCGAAAAGCATGTTTTTGTAAACTGATAGTTCAGGAAACTCACTCTTATCCGCTTCAATATTGAATACATTCTTACCGTCGGTTACCTTTTTAGGTTCTACCGGTTTTGCTTTTTCAATTGCAATCTCAGCTTTTTTAATAGTGCTTATGGTATCCTGTATCTGCTGAATCTGTTGTTTTTCAACCGGTGTGGCCTTGGCTATAACCGCGGCATCTGAAGACGAAGTATTGTTTTTCTTCACGTCGGCAACGGGCTTGGTTACATAGTTGCTCTTCGATTTATAATCCCAGCCCTGGTTATTAGTATCGAGGTAATACATATTGTATTTGGTCTGTGTCTGGGTCGAAACCATTTCCACTTTTATGTCTTTGCCTGTTTTTATATAAACAGGGTGTCCGCCCTGGTAGCCGCCCATATCAAGCATACCGGCCGATTCAAAAGTGTATTGCTTGCCGGCTGAGTCGTAGGTCATAGGTATGCCGCTCACAAAAAAGTCGGCAGGATTATGAAACTCACGGTACTTAATATCTACCTTGCCGCTAATGTCTTTGCCATTGGCATCGCAGAAAGCGCCTGCAGGTATTATTACTTTACTTCCGTTGTGATAGAATACAGCGCCTTTATCGGCATCAACTACATAGGTTTTATAAGGCACATCAACTCCTTTAACAGGTCGCTTAATATATGGATGCTGTGCAGCAGGCTTTGTACTTGCCACCGCCGTTTTATTCTGGCTGCCCGATGATGAAGATGAATTAGTTGAGGAAGATGATTGCGTGGTTTGTGGTTGCTGGGTTGATTTGGTATGACTTGAATATTTCCAGAAACCAACCGTGGCAACTATTACTGTAGTTGTAACCACAACCGTGGTGGTAAGCCCCCCGAACTTTTTAGGGGTCTTTATCACATTAGTCTTGGTGGTGGTAAAGGTCTTATATACGTTATTGAAATTCTTATGACTGTTTATCTCCTCCTTTGTTAACTTTTCTGAACTTGTCTCAATTTTTACCTTGGTGTTTTTCATGACTTTATGCTGATTTTTTACTTAGTGTTAATTGTGTTTTTAATTTGTCAAGTAACCGATAGAGCTTCACTTTCGCATTATTCTCTGTTATATTCAGTATGTCACCAACCTCTTTGAATGACCTCTTCTCAAAAAAGCGAAGCTCTATCAGTTGTATGTCCTCTTCCTCAAAATCGCTTAATATTTCTGTTACTTTCTGGTATTGCGCGTCAATGTCCTCTTCAGGGTTAATTTCGTGTACCATTCCTTTCAGTTCGTGTTCTTCTACTTTAACGCTGCGCTGTATCTTGTCTTTCCTGTAAAGCATGTTTATTTCATTCAGCGCTATGCGGTACAACCACGAAGAAAAAGGCGTCCCCATATATTTATACTGCTGTAGTTTCAGCATGGCGTTCAGGAACACCTGCGATGTAATGTCGAAGGCTGTTTCTTTCCCTTCCACGCGTTTATATACAAATTGCAGTATAGGTTCATAATACTTATTATAGAGTACCTCAAATTTTGCAGGGTCAGCCTTGGCTGCTTCCACCTCCCGCTGCTCACTGAGCATTTCGTCGGGCCCTACATGATATTTCGATTCGTTTAACATCTATGTGGTTTTTGTAACTGAATCTTCCTGTTTTTAAAGTCATAATGCCACAGGTAGTGAAAAGATACAGCAGGAGATACAGTTTTGGTTAGTAATTATGATTTATGATTGATAATCAGCTATATATAATTAACATAAAAATAGGCAAATGATTGTTTATTTAGGCTAAAGCCTTCATTTTAACTATTATTATCCACGACCTGAAGGTCGTGGCAATTTAAACAGGTTTATAGTTTCATTAATCAATTGCCACGCCTTTTAAGGCGTGGATAAAAGTAGCATTCAATTTCCCGGTTTCAACCGAACCCTCTATATTTAAATTAACACAAAAAGTGGCAAATAAGTATGTACCCGACCAAAAACAGGCTTCCTAATATATCCTGCCGTCTCTCCACACATCAACCGCGTTGTACCAAAGGTTTTTAAACGTTAGTGAGCGCTGGAGCAAGTAATCGTTGGTTGTAAAAGGGTTATTTACCTTAACAAAAGTAAAGTTGATGGACATATAATTCTTGTCTTCTCCATATGTCCATACTTCAGAACCTGAACTGCGGTATATGTTGCTTGGCGGCCCATAAATAATATATATCATTCCCCTGTCTGTCTGCCAGCCTTCCTCGTAGGATGTAAAGAAACGATTGGCATCCTGCACACGGTTATAATAATTACGTATAAGCGCCTTGGCGCGTTCCTTTGTATTACCAGCAGTAGTTAACCAGAAGTTATCCAGCTCCTGCTTTACATCCTTTGCGTTAACTATTTTTTCAAATTCATCATTTGAAGTTATATACCGCAGGGGCATTACCATACGCGATACCTGGCCAATTTCAGGGAAATGTTTCTGGAAACGGAAAATAGTTAGCCCGTTGTAATTGCTGGTATCAACCTGTATGTGGTAAAAACCTACTGAGTTGAGGGTAATAAGCATTAACCCGTTTTTTGCGGGTGTTATTATAAAGGTGCTGTCGGGTTTATATTTAAAAGGCTTGGGTTCAATTTCTGAAAAAGGAGGGATTGCCACGGGGAAACTCCTGTGATAGTAACTAACATACAACTTATTTACGGGGTGGTTATATGATATAGAATAAGTGGCCGCCGAATCGATGTAGCGCGAAAATGCTATGTAGCCGGTATAAGGGTCCCTGAGCATAAAATTGTGGTCGCTGTTATCGTTGGTTTTGTCAAGGGTAAGGTAATTAAGCTCTGTTTTTTTGCTTGTCTGGTCCGATGTAACTACAGTAACAAGGTGTGTTCCACCAGCCTTTATCCTGAGTGGCAGGAATCCGACCGCGTATTCTTTCTTGGTGTTATTTGAGCTTGTAAACTTCAGTACCACCGAGGCTGTGTCTTCAGTGCCTGAAGCATCATAACCTGTGGTAACGGTGCAAGCTATTTTCACTTCGGCATAAAAACTGTCAATCTGGCTCCTCCTTATATAAAGCAGTTCGCCCTCGTCAATTTTAAAATAGAGCAGGGTAATTGAATCGTTCTGGTTGTAGAGGCAAAATTCAGGATGCAGGTAATGTTCATCGGCCCGGTATTGGTTCGACATAGTAGGTGTGCTTACCCTTGTAGCAGGGAAACAGGCATACAAACACATTGCCAGAGCGGCGGAAAGAATCGAAAGCTGTTTGTGTGTTCTTTTCATTGCTATAAATACCAGTTACTTTATGCAAATATAAACGATTGTAGCTCTGTAAAAGTATGAGGGATTATTCTTCGTTGGCCCTGTTGACCAGGTTGGTGGAAATGCCTGATAATGACTTGGTAGTTTTGGCGCCCAGTTTGCGGATATTTTCAATACGCTTTACAATATTACCGGGACCGGTAGATACCTTTTTCATTGCATCTTCATAGCTCTTTTTAGCTGAATCCATACGGCTGCCTACCATTATAAGGTCTTCAATTAACCCGCAGAACTTATCATACAGCTTGCCGCTTTCTTCCGCTATTTCAAATACGTTCCTGGCCTGTTTTTCCTGCGTCCACATTGATGCAACGGTATGCAGAGTAGCTAATAGGGTAGAGGGGCTTACAATTACAATTTTCCTGTCCCATGCATAATTAAAAAGCTCATTATCGGCCTGCACGGCAAGGCTGAAGGATGATTCTATAGGCATAAAGAGCAATACAAAATCGGGGGAGTTGAATTCTCCTAACGATTGATAATTCTTTTTGCCAAGGTCTTCAATATGCTTTTTTACCGATGCAATATGCCTTGCCAATTGAATTTGCCTTTCTTCTTCGGTTTCTGCATTTACAACTGCCTCGTAAGCTATCAGCGATACCTTCGAGTCTATAATTATATGCTTTTCTCCAGGCAGGAAAACCACCACATCGGGCTGCTGGCGGTTGCCTTCGGTATCGGTTGTGCTGTATTGCAGTTCATATTCCCTGCCTTTTTCAAGCCCCGAACGTTCCAATACTTTTTCCAGTATTATTTCTCCCCAGTTGCCTTGTTTTTTATTGTCGCCCTTTAACGCAGTGGCAAGGTTATTGGCTTCCTGGCTTATTTTCTGGTTCATTTCAACCAGCTTCTTAATTTCACCTTTCAGGGTATTCCTTTCAGCTGATTCAGTCCCGTATGCTTTATCTACTTTCTCCTGGAAGTCTTTTATACGGTCGCGCAGCGGGTTAAGAATGTTACCCATATTTTCCTGGTTCTGCTCAATGAACTTCTTGCTCTTTTCTTCCATTATTTTATTCGCAAGGTTCTCGAACTGCTGTTGCGATTGAATATGCAGGGTCTCTATTTCTTTCTTAAAAGTGCCGAATTGCTGGTTCAGAAATTCTTTTTCATTCAGCAGGGCCGAGTTTTGGCCGGTTAAATCTAAAATGGTGCGGTTCGCTTCCCTTAGTTCATCTTCTATCTTCCGGATGCGCTCAACCGATTCATTATGTATTTCTTTCAGAATATAACGTGAATCTATCTCACTTTTTGGCATGCTGTCTTTCATTACGCTTGCCTTCAGGAAAAAATAACCCAGCGCAATGCCTACGGCAATACCGAGAATTAATACAATTATTAAGGACCCCATAATCAATTATAACTTCAGGGTATAAAGCTAAGCAATATTTAAGGAAAATTGGCGGACAAGTTATTACGCCCTTACAGGGCTTTAAGTTCATTTAATGCTAAACAAGTAGGGCTTCACCCTACTTTAATATATCTTACCCCTTCAGGGTAGGTGTAAGGAATTTTTGCCCTGAAAGGGCGTAAGAATAGAATTATATCTCCGAAATATCCGAAGTCAGCAGCCAGCCCTGGTTGCCGTTGGCGAGTTTTATTTCTGTATAGTTGCCTTCTGTTTTAACAATCCACACTTTGGCTCCTTCGTGAATGACAAAGAGCTTGGTGGCATTATCGGTTGGTGCGCCTGTTACGGTAACACTGTTAGATATTACTATGGCTGTATCGTGTGAAGTGAGAATTGAATATTGTTCGTATGAGAAAATGAATGTGGTTACACTAACCAGCAGCATAACCATTCCTACCCAGAAGCCAAGTTGCTTAAATAATAGATTGCGAGCCATGAAATAAACCCCAAGCAATAAAAGGCAGATACAGAAACAAACAATGCATATGATGGCCCAACCTCTTTCTGAATAAGTATCTACAAATCCTCTCCACCAGTTCGAGATAGAGGATGATGCATCGGGAGAGATTTTGTCAGTTGTTTTAAGGTTAGCTATCTGCAGGTTAAATTGTATATCAGGGTCAGAAGGGGCAAGCTTTTTTGCCTTTTCATAATTCAGTATGGCATAGGCCATGTCACTCTTCCGGTAGTAGCAGTTGCCAAGGTTGAAATAGGCTTGTGCCGATTCATTGCCTTCCATAATAAACTTATTATAGCTGGCTATGGCTTTATCGTAAAGCGATTTGGTGTAATAGGCATTACCGCTATCTAACTGGGTATAGTTTATACCCCATGTATTGCAACTGAATACAAGTCCGCAGAGGAACAGCGATATTTTAAGCAGCAATTTCATCTTCAAGTGCGGTTATAAGTGTAACGGTAGAATCGTAAACCTGTTGCAGGTTGCCAGTAACCGAAGCAGGGGCATAACGGGCATATTCGCAGTCGTCTAATACAGCAGACAGTTTCTGAATAGTATCAGGAGTAACGCTTTTCTCGGTCAGCCTTTTCACAATAGTTTCTCGTGACAGGTCGGCAACAGGTATGGTAAATTTATCAGATAGGTAGCTGTTAACTGCTTTGTGTACTTCTTCATAGAATGATTCCTTATTGCCTGATGCAATGAATCCGAACGCGGTAGTAAGCCTTTTCTTCGCCATTCGGGTTGCCCCGCGTTGTTTTACCGATACAATGTCTTTATTTAGTTCTATATATCTTCTGCGCGCAAAGAGGAACCCGGCAAAACATAAAAGTGGTGTAATTATTCCGGCAAAGAAAGGTATTGAAAAGAGAAAGAAGTTATTTAGCTCATATGATGGCATGTGCCCGGTATGGATAAAGCGGATATCGCTGCCCAGCAGCTTAATATCTTCTTTGTTTACGTTACTGTTTACGGTAGTAATTTGCGAGGCGCTTGTATTGTCTCCCTTAGCCACATCAAGGCTTATTTCGGGCATGGTAAGTGTTTCGTACGATTTCTTTGCCGGGTCGAAATAGGTAAACTCAACGGCAGGTATTTTGTACGCACCCTGGTGACGCGGGATAATGACATAACTGAAATTCCTTGAGCCGCTTACACCCGCAGATGAAACGTTAAGATGGTCTGTTATTTTAGGATCAAAATGATCAAAATCGGTAGGGAATTTAAAGGGTATGGAATCTAAGAGTTTTAACCCGCCATCTCCCGAAACGGTTACATTCAGGTTAACGGCGTCATTCGCTTTTACACTACTTTTATCCAAAGTGCTTTTCATGGTAAAATGGCCTACAAGGCCCGAAAAAGGCTTGTCAGTCTCCGGCAGCGGTAATACGTCGATAGTAACAGGCTCACTCTTTACTGTATAGGGTAATCTCTGTTCCTGCATCATTCCCAGCATTTGCTGAATCGGGTCGTTTGACTTTGTTGCCAGGTCAACCACAAGGTCAAGGCTCAACGGGTCAATGACAATTTTCCCTGAACGCTGGGCATACAAAACTTTTAATGGAAACTCAACTGTGCTATACTGTACACCATCAAGTACTTCTTTTTTCGGTGTAACATTGCGTACAGGAGGTATATCCATTGTATAGAACCCTGAAAAATTAGGATTGTCCTGCTGCCATTGGGGTTCAATGTTTACCCTGAAATAAATTTTTGCCATTACAGGCAATTCTTCCCCTAAATAAACCCTTGTTTTTTGAGGAATTATACGAAGCAGTATATTCTTTTTTAGTTGGTCATTAACATTCTGCTGTGCTGATGGCGCAGAACCGCCTTTTACAACTTTAATGGTCAGGCTGTTTGATGTTATTGTTTTACCTCCGCTCTTGGCGCTCGCAGGGCCTATGGTAAATGTGCCTTCTTTTGTGGGAACTAATACGTATGTCAGAGTTACTGATTGAGTCGATACTCCATTCGCAATCTCCATACTCGATGATTGGTATGGCCCTTGTGCCCTGAAGTCAGTAAAGGCAGGAGGTGCAAAGCTGCTGATGCTAACAGTTGCCGTATAGTCAACCTGTATTTGTTCTCCCACACCGACAGTTGTTTTATTAGCCGATGCGGTTAAATTTTGAGCATGCAGGGTAAAGCAGCCTGCAAGGGCAAGTATTACAACAAGAAAATATGTCAGTTTAACTTTCTTCACTTACCAGTTCTTTTCAATTTGTTTTTGCCCCACCGCTTTTTTCTTCTGCAATTTATCCTGTACATTCTTTTCATCATTATTCAGAGCATCGAGCATACGTTGCGCATCCTGCTTAGAGATTTTATCCTGAGGCTGCTGTTGCTGTTGGTCCTTGTTTTGCTTGTCCTGCTGATTTTTATCCTGGTTCTGTTTATCCTTGTCTTTATCCTTATTCTGCTTTTGCTGGTCTTTGTTTTGCTGGTTCTGTTTATTCTGCTGGTTTTGCTTTTGTTGTTGTTTCTTGTTGTCTAATTTAGTTTCGGCATAAGCCAGGTTATAGCGAGTGTCCTCATCTTTACAGTTATTATAAAGAGCATTTTCATAGGCTTTAATACTTTCCTCATATTTCTTTTGCTGTAAAAGCGAATTTCCAATGTTATGATATGCGTGAGCCATGAGGGCTTTATCGGTTGTCATTGATAGGGCCTGCTTGTATGCTTCAACAGCCTTATCAAAATCGCCCTGCCTGTAATAGGCGTCGCCAAGGTTAAATTTGCCTTTAATGGCAGATGATTTATCCGATAATGCTTTCTGGTATTCATCAGCGGCAGTTTTATAGTCCTTTGATGCATAAGCATTATTACCCTTGTGAAGATGCACATCTCCCTGCTGGGCATAAGCCTTGCCAAAACCTGTAACCAGGATAAATAATACTAAACGATATATAGGTTTCTTACTTAACATGATTACCAAAAAGATTTAAGCGCTGGTACCATTTCGTTTTTCTTTCCGTTATAAATATATCTAACACAAGTATAAGCAAGGCAGGAATAACAAAGAGTTCATATTGTTCATCATAATCCCTGTAAACTTTTTCTGAAATCATTTTTTTATCCATTTTGTTTATCTGACCCAATATGGTTTCAAGCCCCGCATCAGAGGATGATGCCCTAACGCAGGTTCCTCCGCCAGCTTCTGCAATTTGTTGCAACAGGTTTAAATCGAGCTTGGTTACAACAATATGGCCGTCTTTATCTTTCATAAAGCCCGATTGTGAACCACCAACCGGTATAGGCGCCCCTTCGGGTGAGCCCATGCCGATGGTATGTATTATGATTCCTTTAGCCGAAGCATCTTTCGCTGCCTGCAGGGCATCGTCTTCAAAATTTTCTCCGTCGGTAATAAGCACAATAGCTTTATTGCGGCTGGCTGAACCCACTGAATTGTCTTGTTGTAAAAATAAATCGGCCGAGGTGTTAATGGCGTCACCTATAGCGGTTCCCTGCACCGGTATCATACCTGTATTAATATCTTCAAGGAACATTTTAGCGGCTCCGTAATCGGTGGTAAGTGGTAACTGAACAAAGGCCTGCCCCGCGAATACCACAAGCCCTATTTTGTCGCCCTGCAGTTTGTCAATCATTTGTTCTATGGCTTCTTTCGAACGCTCTAAACGGCTTGGCAATATATCCTGGGCGTTCATACTGTTCGATAAATCAAGCGCAATTACAATATCAGAGCCTTTGCGTTCAACATTCTCCACATGCGAGCCTATTTCAGGGTCAACAAGCGCGATGATTAAAAGGGTAAGCGAAACCAGTAACAATATAAACTTAAGGTTCTTCTTGCTCAATGAACTGTCCCCCGCCAGCCTGTTAAAGAGAGGTTTCTCCGCAAAATTCTTAATGGCTTTATTTCTCATGCGCATAGCCAGCAAATACACCAGTATGGCAATAGGTATAATAGCCAGCGCGTACAGGAAAATTTTATGTGCCAGTTGCAACATAATCAGGGAACCGTTTTTAAAATACTATTCTTCACTAATAATTCCAAAGCAAGTATAATGGCAGCCGCTATAGCGAACGGCAGAAATTCTTCCGACCTGTCTGTAAAGTCACGTTCTTCTATCTTCGATTTTTCCATCTTGTCAATTTCCTTATAAATTTTGCTAAGGCTTTCATTGTCGGTAGCACGGAAATATTTTCCACCTGTTCCGGAAGCGATGTTTTGCAAAAGAGCTTCATCAATTTCTACATCCGCCCAGTCCATTTCATAAGTGCCGTCGGGCCTGCGTGCCACAGGCGATAATGCTTTTCCTTTAGTGCCAACTCCGATAGTATAAACACGTATGTTATATAGTTTGGCTATTTCAGCGGCTGTTTGCGGAGCTATGGAGCCTGTGTTGTTTACACCATCTGTTAAAAGTATTATTACTTTACTTTTCGTTTTGTCGTCTTTAATACGGTTGACAGCCGTGGCTAGGCCATCTCCTATTGCAGTGCCATCTTCTACCATGCCGGTATGTACCTGCGAGAAAAGATTTTTGATAACGGCATGGTCGGTAGTCAAAGGGCATTGAGTAAATGCCTGCGCACTGAAAATTACAAGGCCTATTTTATCTGCCGGGCGGCCATCTATAAAATTAAATGCTACTTTCTTTGCCGCTTCAACACGGTTAGGGGTAAAGTCCTGCGATAACATACTGCTTGAAATGTCAAGCGCTATTATAATGTCGATACCTTCACTTGTAATATTTTTCCAGCTGGAACTGGATTGGGGGCGGGCTATAATTGTTATTAGCAAGGCCACGACCAGCATACGGAACCCGAACATAACATGTCGCAGGTAATTCTTATAGGTATTGGTCGGGGGCATAAAATCTTTCTTCCATGGTAAGGGCATAGTTACATCGGCAACACTTTGGTTGTTGCGGAAAATGTAAAAAGTAACAAGCAATGGTATAATTGCCAGTAACCAGAACATACCGGGATGAGCAAACTTTATGGAGTTAAGGAAGCTCATTCAGATTGGGGTTTAGTTTCAGGGTGAGAGGGCAATACTGTCGACCGTGGCTCAGGTTTAGGCTGAGTTTCAGGACGTGGAGCAGTATTGTTTACAAAATCTATGGCACCGTTCAATGTCGATTCATGCTCATAGGGTAGTGGTTGCTCTTTGGCAAACTTCACAAGGTCGGATAATACTAATAATTGCTGCAGTTTAATTTTTATGGCCTCATCCATAGATACGCGTCGCATTGCATACATTATTTCATCAGTGGTCATTTCCAATGCATCAACACCAAAGCGTTCATTCAGGTAAATACGGAGAATATCGGTTACACTGCTATAATACTCTTTAATTTTTCCTTCCTGCCACAATTTCTTCAGGGCCAGTTGCTCCAATAATTCCAGGGCTTTTACATGCGGGTCGACAGGCGGAGGTAGTTTAACCTCGGGAACCAGCTTTCTCTTTTTATTCCTATTAATAAAATAGATGATTACGAATATGATTATGGCCAAAGCTACTAAGCCTATACCCACATAGATTAATATCAGGATAAGAGGAAATTTAACCTGTATGGGCCCCTTAATATCCCTAAATGCCTTTGTGGTGTCAACAGGTACGGTACGTACCTGCAGCATCATAGGTTCGGTAAGAATAGGGTGGGCAGTGTCGCCATTTACTATAAACTGGAAAGGAGGGATAGCATAAAACCCTGAATCGAAACCTGTAATGGTTATGTTTTGTGTTTGAGATTGTAAGGTAGGTTCCATACTATCGGCTATTACAGTATCAACCTTCGATTTGTCTACTACATGTACTTTAGATGCAAGGGAATCGGCAATCGCAGGCCATTGAATTCTAATCAGTCCATGCCTGTTATCGTACATGGCCTTTAATTTAAGGTGAGCCTGGTTACCAATAAGTATTGAAGTACTGTCAATAGTGGCACTTACTTTTATATCCTGTGCAAAAGAAGATATGCCTGTTACCAGTGCAATAAACAATGCTATATGTCGGATGATAATCCTCATCGCCCTCTGCTCTTAAATAAAGTGGTTAAAGGTTGAATGTAAGATTCATCAGTAGAAATATTCGCGACATCAACTCCGCTACGAATAAAAATATCCTTCATCATCTTCTCTCTTTCCCTTACAGCCGCAAAATAATGATGTCGAACATCCTTACTCGAGGTGTCCAGCCATATAGTCTGCCCGGTTTCGGGGTCTTTGAATTTTACAAGACCCATATCGGGTAATTCACGTTCGCGCTTGTCATAAATGCGTAATGCCACCAAATCATGTTTTCTCGATGCAATTTTCAGTGCATCATAGTAATTATCATCCATGAAGTCAGAAATGACAAATGCAATACTTTTCTTTTTAATTACATTGGTAAAGTAACGCAGAGCCTGATTAATATTGGTCTTCTGGCTCTTTGGTTTAAATTGAATAAGCTCACGTATTATATGCAGGATATGCGATTTACCTTTCTTTGGGGGAATAAATTTCTCAATGGTATCTGAGAAAAATATAACCCCTATTTTATCATTGTTCTGAATGGCGGAAAAGGCAAGAACAGCGCATAGCTCGGTTATCATATCCTGCTTGAACTGCTTTTTTGTACCAAAATTTTCAGAGCCGCTCACGTCTACTATAAGCATCACTGTTAACTCACGTTCTTCTTCAAATACCTTTACAA
>Ga0206870_1062_pt1 | contig 29759 bp, 14 predicted proteins | sample Alteio_BWOrgCont_36_FD_152620 | JGI IMG/M metagenome (GOLD analysis project Ga0206870, IMG submission 152620) | Enriched cells from forest soil in Barre Woods Harvard Forest LTER site, Petersham, Massachusetts, United States -... | ecosystem: Environmental > Terrestrial > Soil > Temperate forest >... | reverse complement strand
TGTTGCTGACGAGTCCGGCGCCCGCGGATGGAAAAACTCTCACCTCCATCAATCTTGCATTCAGCCTCGCGGAACAGGGTCATCCCACTTGCCTGGTCGACCTCGATTTCCGGGCTCCGGGAATATTCGCGACACTCCGACATCGCTCGGAAGCCCCCGATGTAATTGATATTCTGCGAGAGCGATCGACGATCCCAGAAGCGATCCGGCGGATAGAAGCGCGCCCCCTTTACTTGCTGGGCATCCGGGAGGGGACCAAGACCTCCTCCTTCCACCGTGAGCGCGAGGCATTAGCTTCCTTGTTATTACGGCTTCGGGCAACCTTCACCTGGATCATTCTTGATCTTGCACCGGCTATCCCTTTCTCAGATGTCTCCGAGGTACTGCCTAGCGTAGATGGTGTGCTGGTTGTGGTTCGAAGCGGAAAGACTAAGAAGTCTCTTCTTGGACCGACACTTGAAGTTGTTGGAACCAAGCTTTGGGGTATTGTACTGAATGATGCTGTGGTAAGTTGCGGCGACTATTACGGGTACTACTATTACGGCCGCAAGTCGCCTCGAAAGCTTCAGCCCCGCAGCTCAAGTGAGTAGAAAACCATTGGGGCCTCTCCGTGCGGCCATGACCATGGGGGCTCACGCCAAAAACCGAAGATAAGTTTGAGCAAAGGACCACTTCAGGACTTCAAGGTCCGCAAGGGGCAAGCTGATGCAGCGGCCTTGGTGTCTCGGCAGAGCGAGCCCATCTGGCCAAAGCACTGCAATGCAAACGGACCTAGTGAGTTACAGGATTACTCGACTGCCAGTTGCACAGCCGTGATCGCGATCTTCATTCATTCGCGGTTCATTCTTGCATACTCACGCACGTATCAAAAGCGGTCGCATCATTTCATTGTCTTCGTGCTCGAGCGTGTGACAATGCCAAACGTAGCGCCCCGGCTCTCTTGTAAACGGGATGATGATGCGAGTAACCTGCCCGGGTGGGCAGACAATAGTATCTTTCCAGCCAAGCTCCTCCGATAGCGGGAATATCGGCTTCCCAACCAACACTACTTCAGAGGTGTGTTGCTGACGGCGGGTATCGAAACGGTGGCGACCCAGCAATTGGAAATGGACTGCGTGCACATGAATTGGGTGGGCATCCTTCGTCGTGTTGACGATTTCCCAGATCTCTACAGTGCCATTGAGTGGATCTTCGGTCGCAGGATCCATGAAGCGCTTTCCGTTAAGTAAAACGCGATGCGGCTGTTCGCTACTTGCCATGATCTCCACCAACCGATGAGCACGAGTCCTCGCCGCAGAGGACTCTTGCAATCGCGGAATATGAGCCAGAACCTGCGGAATACGGCTGTTGTCTACATCTTCCCTAAGCGGCCGACTCACGCGGAATTGCATTACCAGTCCCGGTACTGGCGCACCGCCCGAAGGATACGGTGCAGGTCCATGGTTCACCAGAATGATGCGGCGTCCCTCGCGTCCGCGAAAATCGATTACCATGTCCACTCGTTCTCCAGGTGCAATCAGCAGCTCAGAGTGTATGACCGGTTCGGGCAGCAGGCCGCCGTCAGTTCCGATTTGGACGAACTGCTGCTCTGGCAGGAGCGAAAGTTGAAACACTCTTGCATTCGAGGCATTCAGCAAACGGAAACGATACAGCCGGGGCTCGACTTCAAAGTACGGTGAAACGCGTCCATTCACGAGAATATGGGTGCCAAAGAACTCAGGAATAGAGGGTGCGTTCGGAATATCCGAAATCGGATAAACGATCTGTCCGCGAGCATCGAGAATACGGTCCTGCAGCACTAATGGGACATCATAACCTCCAGAGGGAAGCCCGATCGATTCTTCCTCTGGATCGTGAAGTACATAGATCCCCGCCAATCCCATCATCGCGTTAAGCCTGGTTATGCCCATCGCGTGATCGTGATACCACAGCGTCGCGCCGGGTTGCCGATTGGGATAGATCGTCCTCTGCGTTTGGCCCGGGATAGTCCAATCCTGGGGATAGCCATCATTGTCCGCTGACACATGCCCGCCGTGTAGATGAATAGTTGAGCGCACGTCTGGCATGCCGGGTCCTGCTCCGTCCAGCGTGTGATCTACCAGCAGCCGATGCTTTGGAGGCAGTTGGTTGTGCCAATCGATCATCACAGCTTGATTTTTCCGAGCCACGATAATCGGACCAGGTGCGGTTCCATTGAATCCCCATACCACGCTAGCGGGGAGGTCACGATGTAGCTTTTGACGGAACTCTGACATTGTGACTTTGTAGTTTTGGGAGCCTGGGAGCGGACTTTGCGAAGATAAGGTGGGCAGCAAAAACAGTGGATCGACGAAGGGCGCCAGCCGCACTCCGACGAGTACGTTCGGTGTTACGTCGTCCGACTGCGCGAACAATCCGTGATCAAAGAGTTGTGTTGCCCCAACGGCTCCCAAGACTGCGAGAAACTGTCTTCGGCTTGACGTCATTTGTAAGCCCTCGTGTGTAAGCCACCGCAAGTTTCACCAGGCTTCTTCCAAGGGAGCAGATGCGAACCACTTGTGAGCGCTGTCATCTGGGGTAAGAGCAAGGAGGTGCAGTTCGAATTGATAGTAGCGTTTTTTGCACGGACTTCGCTAACTGGGTCGGATCAACTCGCTGAGAAGGTGCAAAGGCGTCAAGCGCAGCGCCAAAGGCGATAGGCGCGACGGTGCGGCTCTCAGGTATGAAACGCGCATCGGACAGGCCCGTTTTGCAAGGCTGCATTGCCATGACAACGGACTGCTGGGAGTCACCCGGGGAAAGGTTTATCATGCCTGAAGCCGGAAAATCCGGTGAATCTGTTTCACCGGTCACAAATACCCAGTCCCCGTGGGCACTGAGCGAAATGGCTCTGCCCTCCTGATCTCGTGACCCTCCCAGCCATGCGGAGTAGGACAACTTCTGACCGTCATCCGTGATTTTGGCGATCAGGATGTCGTGGCAAGCACGCGCTGGTTTTCGCTGAGCATCACAACTTAGTGCCGGTCGACCTGAGGTTGCCTTTTGGTTGTAAGCTCCTGACGTGGTGTTGACAGAGGTCACGCTTCCGGTCACATAAACATTTCCTGTATCGTCAAGGGCGAGGGCGGTCAACTTCGCGTTGCGCAACAAGGTAGACCACCGTAGACCCGAACCCGAGGAGTTCAGCACTGAGATAAAGCTCAGCGGCGTACCTGGAGCCGTTTCGGGGTCGTTACCGATGTCCAAGAGTGATTCGTGTGGGTACTCGGGAGACCCGGTGGTTCCGCCCAGGTATGCGTTACCTTCGCCATCAACGCGTATCCCGGCGATTTCATATTCGACGTCAGCCAGGTAAGTGACATAAATTGGCGCGAGCGCACTGGGCTTCGTTGAGTCCACAAGAATTACCAGCCCCCGCGTCCGCTTGACCTCGCTGGTGTCCTTTTTAATGACACCGGGCGTGGTAACAAAGCACGCCGTGGTATTCGCTGCGATCCACACCCGGCCTGTCTTATCAATTGCGAGACCCGCTACGGATACAAACCCGTTTCCACAGGAGCGAATCAGGGAATCGTAAATTATGCTGCCTGCAGGGGTAAACTTTCGAATTTCCACATCGCTGAACGCATGTGATGCGACATATAGATTTCCCTCAGTATCGATGGCCACAGCATCCGATGCATCGGCCTCCAGGGCCTTGAGGTTTTGCCCAAACAGATCCAGAAACGAAAGATATTCGTTCAGGGGGTCACTCGTTTGGAGCTGAGATTCGGTCAACGACCAATGCAACGGAGCTCGTCTGCCAGCGGCGCACGTACGTCTGTCGGCACGGAAAAAAGAATCGCAGAAACTCGCATTTGTCCCCCGGACAATTTTTAGTCCCTTTACTTCTGCCGTCCCCACCCCATCAACGACAAACTGCAAAGTATGCACTCCAGAATCGAACGGCGAATTCAGGTTGGTTTCGATCGACAGCTTTTGAACGGGAGGTACCGCCCAGTTTTCGTACACCAGATTGTTGTCGAGCAACACTCTAAAATGCGAAACCGTCTTGCCCACCGGAGCATTGCCTTGCGCGCTCAAATGAAAACCATCAGGGATAACGGCATCGGATGGGTTCTCGGCCGGGTTGGGATAGCAGATATATACCCCTGTGGATGCATGCTGTGAGGCACAGTCAGTCTGGGCTTCTGCGGCCAGACCCAGGAGCGTCCAAAAAAGAAGCCACATTCCCACTGTCTTGATCAGAGTGTCTACCAGGTTCGGTGATACCCTCAACGCAATGCGCGTACGCATAAGTGCAGCCCGCGGCCATGCCTCCTCTTCTTCATCTGAACTGAATCTAACGTTTTTGATTGCTAGGCTCAATTGGGAAATTGGGAAGACAGCACGCTTACCTCTGGACTGTCGAGCCGGCGGATGTATTGATCGCAAAAAAGAAAAGCCCACAACCGTGTCGGCGGTGTGGGCTTCTTGCACGCGATCGTTTTTTAATTCAGTTCAGATCTGAACATGGGCGGACGCTGACCGCTCGTGAAGCAAGTCTCAGCGTCATGGCGGGGTCACGGTCAGCGTGGCGGTCAACGTCACTCCTTTGGTTGCCGAGATAGTCACGGACTTCAAGGTAGTCACCGCTTTGGTCGTAACCGTGAAGGTTGCAGTCGTGCTGCCTGCAGGCACCGTCACACTGGCTGGTACGGTGGCGACCGACGTGTTGCTGCTCGTCAGGGTCACTACCGCGCCGCCAGACGGGGCTGGCCCTGTCAAGGTAACGGTGCCGGTGGACGAGGTCCCGCCATTCACTGAGGCAGGACTCAGGCTAACCGAGGTCAGCGTAGCAGCTGTGACTGTCAAGGTCGTGGTCTTTGTGACGCCGTAGGTTCCAGAGATCGTGACGGACGCGTTGGACGCCACCGCGGAAGTAGTGATTGTAAAGGTAGCTGTGGTTGCGCCCGCCGCGACCGTCATGCTTGCCGGCACTTGCGCAGCCGCCGTGTTGCTGCTCGTCAGGGTCACCACCGCGCCGCCAGACGGGGCTGGCCCTGTCAAGGTAACAGTTCCAGTGGACGATGCCCCCCCGATCACTGAGGTGGGACTCCGTGTAACCGAGGTCAGCGCAGCCGCTGTAACTGTCAAGGTCGCGGTCTTTGTGACGCCGTAGGTTCCAGAGATCGTGACCGACGCGTTGGAGCCCACCGCCGAGGTAGTGATCGTAAACGTGGCTTTGGTTGCGCCTGCCGCGACGGTCACGCTCGCCGGCACCTGGGCCGCCGTCGTGTTGCTGCTCGTCAGGGTGACTACCGCCCCGCCAGACGGCGCTGGCCCTGTCAAGGTAACGGTGCCAGTGGATGAGGTTCCACCAATCACCGAGCTGGGACTCAGGCTGACCGAAGTCAGCGCAGCCGCTGTAACACTCAGGGTCGCGGTCTTTGTAACACCGTAGGTTCCAGAGATCGTGACCGACGCGTTGGACGCCACCGCCGAGGTAGTGATCGTAAACGTGGCTTTGGTTGCGCCTGCCGCGACGGTCACGCTCGCCGGCACCTGGGCCGCCGTCGTGTTGCTGCTCGTCAGGGTGACTACCGCCCCGCCAGACGGCGCTGGCCCTGTCAAGGTAACGGTGCCAGTGGATGAGGTTCCACCAATCACCGAGCTGGGACTCAGGCTGACCGAAGTCAGCGCAGCCGCTGTAACACTCAGGGTCGCGGTCTTTGTAACACCGTAGGTTCCAGAGATCGTGACCGACGCGTTGGACGCCACCGCCGAGGTAGTGATCGTAAACGTGGCTTTGGTTGCGCCTGCCGCGACGGTCACGCTCGCCGGCACCTGGGCCGCCGTCGTGTTGCTGCTCGTCAGGGTGATTACCGCCCCGCCAGACGGCGCTGGCCCTGTCAAGGTAACGGTGCCAGTGGATGAGGTTCCACCAATCACCGAGCTAGGACTCAGCGTTACTGTACTGAGCCCTGGCGCTACGATCAGGCTTGCGGTTTGCGTCCCGCCGTAGTTTGCAGAGATTGTGATGGAAGTGCTGGCAGATACCGGACTGGTTGTGACGGTGAAGGTGGCCGTCGTTGCATTGGCCGCTACCGTGACCGTTGCCGGTACCTGTGCTGCTACGGTGTTGCTGCTCGACAGAGTGACGACTGCGCCCGCCGGCGGAGCAGGGCCATTCAGCGTTACGGTGCCCGTTGAGGTACTCCCGCCACCCACTGCGGCCGGATTTAGGCTAACGGATTTGAGAGCTGGCGGCGTTACCGTCAGGCTGGCGGTTTGAACTGTTCCAAGCGTTGCTGAAATTGTCAGCGAGGTGTTGGCTGCAACGGGAGAGCTTGTGACATTAAATGTAGCCGTAGTCGCTCCTGCACCAACAGTTATAGTGGCCGGAACTTGAGCGGCTGCGGTGTTACTGCTGGACAAAACAACAACTGCGCCGCCAGCCGGTGCGGGTGCGCTTAGCGTCACGGTGCCGGTTGACGAACTTCCTCCGAGCACCGAGGTTGGATTGACTGTAACCGATGCAACGGTTAGAGAGATGAAGTTGACCCCCGATACGTTAGCGCCGTTGACTGTCGACCTTTGACTCGAGGGAGAAAAGACGTAGCTGCCATTGCTTGGAATGACGGTGTAGGAGCCATTGATCACGCTTGTAAACGTATAGTTGCCGGAGCCGTTGGCGGTGGTAGTTGTGGTTGAGGTGCCAGTCAAACTGACCGTTGCGCCGGATCCACCCGGTCCGCTGATCGTGCCCGAGAGACTGAAGGTCGCTGACGCAGAGGTGAAGTTGACACTCATCGCGTGGGCACTATTGATCGTGATTGCCTGGTTGGCGGGAGTGAACGTGTTGCCAGAGTTACTCGCTGTTACTGTGTATGAGCCGTTGGAGAGATTATTGAAGCTGAAGTTCCCACTGGCGTCAGCAGTGGTTGAGGCCGTGGCCGCGCCCGTCAGGTTTACGGTGGCACCAGATCCCCCGGGACCGCTGATGGTACCCACGATGCTGTAGCCCTGGGTGTTGCTGTAGACGACGTCGACCCAGTAGTTCGTAGATTGATTCGTCGAGGTCGGGAATCCCCCGGTCGTCGTTGCCAGGAATACGCCGTTTGCCCCATCCACCCCGTTCGCCAAGGCATGCAGCGGCGCATTATCAACGCCCGAGGCGGCGAAGAAATTGGCGTCCGCCGAATAATGCCCGGAGGGTGCCAGGTATGACGCGACGTAGGTAGTGTTGGCCACCACAGGGATCGGCGTACCAAACATCATCTGCTGCCAGCCCGCCCCGCTCTCGCTGGCCACCGTTGCCATGCCCAACAGGGTTCCTGTCGAACTCCACACCTGGGCAACGTGAGTTCCCGTATTGGTGGGTGCCTTGTAGAAGCGCAATCCGGTGATGTAGCCGTCGCTGTCAGCGCGGATCTTCACACCCAGTTCCATCGATGTGGGATCGCCACCGTCGGTCACGGCCGGTACGGCTGAAGCGGGCCATACCGTATTGCACGTCGGGCAGCCGCTCACGGTTGCAAAGTTCAGGCCTGTGTAGCTGGTACTACTGATGACCACATTCATGCTGGCAGGAGTAAATACGTATCCGGGGTTGCCTGGCGTCACGATGTAGGTCCCATTGAGCAGGCCGCTGAATGAGTAGTTGCCCGAAACATCGGCTGTTGTAGTTGCGACCGACGTGCCGGTCAGGCTTACCGTGGCATTCGCGCCGCCAGGCCCGCTGATCGTGCCCGAAATACTGTAGGTCGCCATCGCTGAGGTGAAGTTCGCCGTCGCGTTGGCTCCGTTGAGCGTGACTGGCTGACTGGCGGGGGAGAAGACAAACCCAGCATTGGTGGGAGTCACGGTATAGGAACCGCTGGCCAAAGCCGTGAACTCATAGTTACCGGAAGCATCGGCAGTCGTCGATGTAGTTGACGCACCGGTGAGAAGCACAGTTGCTCCTGGTCCACCCGGTGAGCCGATGTGGCCTGTGATGGTTAAAAGAAGCAGAGAGTTGAAGTTGAGAGCCGTAACGCTTGCGCCATTTACCGTAGCCGACTGGGCGCCGGGCGTGAATGTGTAACTGCTGTTGTTGACAGTTACGCTGTAAATACCATTTGGTAATCCTGTGAAGCTGTAGTTCCCGGAGCCATCAGCGATGACCGTCGCGTTCGATGGGCCGGTTAGGCTTACTGTGGCCCCAGGCCCGCCTGATCCTGTAATCGTACCGCTAATGCCAAACCCCGATGTGAAATTGACGTTGAGAACATGTCCGTTATTGACTGTCACGGATTGCGAGGGTGGGCTGAAGTCGTAGATAGTGCTAACCGGCGTAACAGTGTAGGTGCCGTTTGTCAGGCCGCCAAAACTATAGTTACCGGATGCACCGGCAGTGATGGTTGTGGCAGAGGCGCCATCCAGGGTCACGGTTACACCCGGTGCGCCCGGCCCGCCAACGGTTCCGGCAATGCTATAGCTCGCCGTACTCGCGTAAATCACGTCAACCCAATAGTTGGCCGCCTGGTTAGACTGGTTCGGGAAAACCGTGGCCGACGAATATGTGAACACTCCATTGCCGCCATCCACTCCATCCATCAGTGCGTGCAGGGGCGGGTTGTCCACTCCGTTGCTCGTGAAGAAGTTAAGATCCCCAGCGTAATGTCCCGCTGGTGCGAGATAAGAAGCCACATAAGTTGTATTGGCACTCACTGGCACCGCCGTATCAAACAGCACCTGTTGCCATCCGGAAGTCGATTCGCCAGTAAACATCACAGTGGCTAACTGTGTTCCTGTATCCGACCATAAACTTCCAATATGAATTCCCGTGTTGAGTGGAGCCTTGTAGAAGCGTAGCCCGACAATATATCCATCATTGTCAGCGCGGAACTTGACTCCGACGTTGATCGAAGCAGGATCCCCAGAATCGGAAACGGCCGGGGCCGCTGAGCTCGGCCAAATGGTGTTGCAGGGACAATTCTGAATTGTGGCAAAGTTGACCGCATTGACATCCGCCCCACTTATTACGATCGCCTGGCCGCCAGGATTAAATGCGTACCCGGTCTGGCTAGGCGTGATCCAGTATGTCCCGTCAGCCAAGCCACTGAAGGCGAAATTACCATTGGCATCGGCTGTAACGGTTGTGCTTGATGCGCCCGATAAGCTTACGGTTGCATCCGGACCACCAGTTCCCGAGATCGTCCCGGTGATGGCGTGAGTTGGTCCAGTAGGAGTGAAGAGTACATCTACCCAATAGTTACTCCCCAGATAGCCAAAAGTGGGAAACAGTACAGTCGTTCCGTAGTTATATGCGCCGTTAGGGCCATCCGACCCGTCGGCTAGCGCATGCAGAGGTATGTTATCGATACCGCCAGAGGCGAAGTAGTTGTTATCGCCTGCATAGTGTCCAACAGGAGCAAGATATGTCGCAACATAGATCGTGTTGGCTGAGATTGGTATTGGGTTTGAGAATACTGCCTGCTGCCATCCGAACTGCGACTCGCCTTCAAACGTGACACTGCCCAACTCCGCGCCAGAGTCCGACCACACACTGCCCACGTGATTACCACCGTTCATCGCGGACTTGAAAAAGCGTAATCCGACAATATAGCCGTCTGAGTCAGACTTGAACTTCACGCCAACATCGACCGATTGTCCATCGCCGGCATCGGCCGTGGTGGGCGCTGATGTCGTCGGCCAGATGCTGTCGCACGGCATGCAATTCGGGAGTGTTCCAAATGTCACGCCAGTAACATCCGCACCGCTAAGCGTAATTGTCTGGCTCGCGGTTGTGAAAGCATACCCTGTGTTGGTGGGCGTTATCACGTACGTTCCATCGGAGACGTTCGTGAAGCTGAAGTTGCCTGACTGGTCGGCTACTGTCGCTAACGTGGATCCCCCCGATAGAGTAACGAGTGTTCCTTCCCCGCCGGCCCCGGTGATCGTCCCCGAAATATTGTGTGGTGGCGATGGTGCGAAAACGACATCAACCCAGTAATTCGTTGCGTTGCTGCCGCTGTTGGGGAATATTGGCCCGCTGCTATAAGCGTAGACCCCATCTGGACCGCTGACGCCATCTGCAAGGGCATGCAGTGGTGGGTCGTCCACTCCCGATGATGCAAAATATTGAATGTCTGCCGAGTAGTGTCCTACCGGCGCGAAATACGACGCTATATAGACAGTATTGGCCGATACTGTGACCGGCGGACTGAACATGGCTTCCTGCCAACCTGACGCACTTTCATTGGTGAACGTGGCGCTGCCCAGGAGAACACCTGTGCTCGACCAGATGTGACCTATATGGGTCCCGGTGTTTGTGCTCGCTTTGAAGAAGCGAACCGCTTGGATGGTGCCGGAGGCATCGGCGCGGAATTTCACGCCAACGTCAACCGAATTGCTGTCTCCGCTGTCCACGTTGCTGGGCGAGTCTGTCAGCTGCCAGATGGAAGTGCAGAGACAGGGCTGACCCATGAAATTAACACCCGTCACGCTGGCATTGGTGAGGCTGACTGCCTGGCTACTTGGCAAGAATATGTACCCTGCCTCAGACGGGATCACAGTATATGAGCCTGCGATTAATCCGTTAAAACTGTAGTTACCTGAAGAATCGGCGCTTACAGACAGCGTTGCTAGTCCCTGGAGAGTTACACTGGTCCCGAGACCACCCCCATTTGTTATTGTGCCCGATATACTCAGAGGGCTGGTAACGATCGAGCTGAAGTTTACGTTGTATACCGATAGGTTATTGATCGTAACAGTGTTGCTGGTGGGATTGAACGTGACACCGGGATTGCTAGGGGTAATCGTATATGTCCCGTCGACCAATCCCGTGAACTGGAAATTGCCGGAAGAATCGGTCGTGGTGACGGCGTTTGCGCTTCCACTGAGAGAGATTGTTGCCCCCACTCCACCGAGGCCAGCGATATTTCCACCGATGTCGAACGTTGACCCACTAACGAAGACGACATCGACCCAATAGTTTGTCGCATCGAAAGTATTGGTGGGAAAAATGCCGGGCGTTGCGGAATAGGCATACACGCCGTCTCCACCTGCGACTCCATTCGCAAGGGCATGAAGCGGTGCGTCATCATAGCCAGCTGTATTGAAGTACTTGCTGTCAGCAGAATAGTGTCCTGAGGGAGCAAAATAGGAAGCGACATACACCGTGTTCGCAGTGACTTGGATCGGAGACGCAAGTTGTACTTCCTGCCAGCCTGAACCGCTTTCGGCCGTGAACGTGACAGTGCCCAGCAAGGCACCACTGCTCGTCCATAAATGCCCAACGTGCGTTCCGGTGTTGGTGCTTGCCTTATAGAAGCGTAGTCCGGTGATGACGCCGTCATTGTCTGTACGGAACTGTACGCCCACTTCGATGGCGTTGGCATCACCGCTGTCAGCCGTGGTGGGGCCGACGGCCGGATTCCAAATCGTGCAGGGGCACACCTGAGGGTTGACATTGATCTGTACTCCCCCGGAAGGATTTCCGCCGCTGGTAGTTGGATTTTCCAGGTTACCGCTATCATCTACAGCGCGGCTCATCAGCGCTATGGAGCCGACCGTTTGCGGCACCCAGGCATACGTCCAACTTGCGCGGCCAATTGCTGGATGCCAGGTTTGGCCCCCATCCGTTGACACTTCCACCCCAGCAACAACGCCCCCGCCGAGGTCTGTGGCGGTACCGGAGATAGTTATCGGTGCTCCGGTGTTGATGTTGGCGCCTGACGCAAGAGAGGTAATCGTGGAAACCGGAGCTATCGTATCGGTCGACTGTGTCGCGGGTTGCAAGCCAGCTTGGATAGTGGCGGGCTGGACTTTCATGTCGGCGAACAAGTTTATCGTCGCCTGCTGCACATTGATGTCTGGATTCGGATTGTCGAAGCCGAAGGGGTTGTCATGTTGACTGTTCAGGCCCCACGACCATTGGATCGTGCCAGATCCAAAAACCAGAGCGCCGCTTGGAGCGCGGTACATCATCATATGGTGGGTAGCAGTGCCCCCCCCATAGGTACCACCGTAATCCAGCAAAAGATCCGAGGTAAGGCTGTACATTGCGGTTGAAAGCTCAAAAGCCCCGGGAGGTCTAGCGCCATCATCCAGATCCTCGTCCCACTCGTATCCAAGAGTGCCTTTTGGCAGCGTGTAGGTGCCATTTGCCGGAAGCGACGCAACTGCCGTGTTTCGCCAAAAACGCATTTGGCCATCGGCCGCCGGCACTTTGATGGCCAGGCTTCCATCATTATCAGTGCCGGGTCCATTTACCATGAATATCGTGCCGGTTAGTGCGTTTTCCGGCTTGCCCCCATCTGCAGGAGGACTCTTCGTGGGATCGCGCCAGGTTCCTGTCCAGGTCGGTGGATCCATCGGATCCACAGCCGCGGTTGCAGGTGGAACTGAGTTGGGCCCAAGAGTTTCTTTGTAGCAGACGAGAGTGCGATACGGCGTGTTCGACCCATCGATGCTGTTTTCCCAACGTGTCTTCCAGAACACCTCGTTGCCACTGAAGAATGCTAGGTTAATGCCTGTGTCACGGGCAGCCTGGATATTGGTGCGTTGAGTGCCGGAAACGTATTCGTCATGACCAGAGGAGACATAGACTTTATGGTTCTGTATCAGACTCCCATACCGTTCGGCATCCATACCTGTGAAATAGGTTACGTCATATCCATTCGCTTCTAGCCACTCAATCAACGGATACTCAGCGCCAAACACCCATGTCGCCGATTCGGGACCAAAACTTCTTGTAAGGAAGGGCCGGTTGTAACTAACTTTATAGGAACGATTTGTTAGGTCAAAAGTGGGCGAGCTGGTGCCATAGACGCTGCCAGATCCATAATAGTTGTAGGCCTGCCAGGTCTCGTCTGAAGTCTGAACGAGTATGTCAGATTGACTTGCGTCATTTCGTACGACGAATACAATGTGACTGTCTCCCCCGGTGTCGGTCCTGACAAGATGAGCGAAATAAATGCCCGATGTTGCATTCGAAGGAACGTTCCATGAAGCAGAAACTGACCAATTCCCGCAATCTGTCAACTCCACGGTCGAGTTCACCACACATGCTGGCTGAAATTGCGGCAGTTGGACGGATGGTGTGATCGATGCGATATGGCGCGCTCCCATACCGCCGTAATACCCTATCCGGTAAATATCGATCGTATATCTGCTCGCATCCGTATCTATCTTAAAGTAGACTGTTCCTCCGACATTCACACTGATATCTGTGGCGAACCCCTGTATCGTCAGATCTCCGGCGCCATCAACATCCCATTCGCTCGCTGGACTACCGGTAAGACAATTTTCGGCCTCAATAGCATTGGCTGGGTTGCTGCAACTACCGTAAGCTGATCTCAGAAACAAGAACGACATGGCAGAGAACACACAGATGACAGCGAGAATCCGCATTCGACCAAACATCATTGAGGAGTGACGCACAGACGCCTCTCTTTCTTACTGTCTATCCCGCAAGTAATTGGCGGGCCAATCATTGTGTTGTATGACGTCGCTGGCTAGTGATCAACCTTCTAACCGAATCTCCGAACTCGAGCCCGGCTTTCAGAGCTTCGGAGCCAGAGGGGTGCAATCTCTTGGCCCAACAAAGGTCGTAGAAGTGGGGCAGCAATGACTGCCGCATTGTCCTGAGAGGATGTGGAATACAGAGTTCAACGGGTAGGCTTCTATGCGAAGGCAGGCTGGCGACGGACGAGTTCGTCAACTATACTGAGGTAGTCGTGCTCTTTCGAGTTCCAGTTATTGTTTTTGATGAACTCAATTCCGCGCGCGCGGAGAGTCTGGCGGATCTCTGAATCCCGAACAAGAGTGAAGATTTTCGTTGCGAGATCCTCTACGTTTTCCGACTCGAAGAACTGCACTTGGCCTCCGCCGAAGTACCATTCGTCGATGCGTGTGTCAGAGGCCACCACCGGAACACCCATGGCCATGAATTCCATGATCTTCGTACTAAACGCCTCGTTCCCAAATGAGTTTCGTCTCTTCGGAACGACCCCTAAATCGACGGTGGCCATGACTTCCGCCACCTGCTCCAGGGGTATCATCCGCAACAGCGAAACGCGGCTTTCCAGACTCTGTTGCTTAACCATGGCCTGCAATTTATCGCGCTCCGGCCCATCTCCGATGATGAGAAATCGCAGTTGAGGCACAGAGTCCCGCAGCAACGCCATTGCCCGAATCACTAGATCCACTCCTTGGTGCCAATTCAGGGTTCCCGGGTAGCACATTACGAAGTCAGCGCGCTCCCCTGTTCGCGAGATCTGGAGAGAAAAAATCCCCAGGTCAGGGTAGTTAATAATCGCAGTACACTTCTCTACTCCAACTGAACGTGCGGTCAACTTCTTGTGCCATAGGTGGTTCGAAATAATCACATGATCGGCGTAAGAGCACGACAGTTTCTCGACCAGCAGGAGGAGGCGAAAGATCAGCGCCCGTTCGCCAACTCGGAACTTGCTGGCATAGAATTCCGGCACGATGTCGTGGATATCGAGTATCACCTGTGCTCCCATCAACCACGGGATGATAGTCGCGAAAACCTCAAAGTCTGGCACGGAATGCACGTGGATCACATCGTAATGCGCATTAATGTGTCGTTTCGCTAGAAACCACGTGGAGCGACAAAAGAACATAAGTATTTTGGTCAGATAACTGATCGAACGGCGTTCATCGCGCACTCGCCTCTGGATGCGATAAACACTCACACCTTTGATCGTTTCCTTTGCCATCTGTCCTTCTTTGCCAAGGACAATGGCATCCACCTTGTCTCCACGTTTGGCTAAGACCTCAGCATACCGACGGACACGATTGTCCACCTCATAAAATGTATAACCTAACATGCATGCTCTCATGTTCGCCCTATTACCTCACGCCGTGGCCTGTACGCCGTGGTGCTCTGACTCGGCAGCATCGGACTCCCCAAAATCCAACAACACCGAAGATTATTATCATCCACCAATTGTGCTCCAGAAATAGTTCCGCAGAATCCCACCGGTATCGATAGTAACTTCTAACGAATGATCCTCCCAGAGACGACTTAGAGACATATAGGTCACGAGCATCTGAGATCATGCGAAGGGAGTAGATATATAGATTCCTGGTCTTCACTTCTTCGCGAGCCAGGTTCAGGTCGTTAGGATAGGTCATCCGAAGCAGCTTGGATTGGTGTGCAGGGATGACAATACTCGCTTCAGTAGAGCTGTCCAAGTGGATTAGCGCGCGGTCCGCGGTGAGTGTGCCGGCCAATCCAGGACCGTCATTTCGATGAATGTAGAAAATCCGCTCCCTATCAGCCGGGTTCTCTAGCTTCATCTCGCTCGATAGCATAAGCACGTCGACGTCCCCGTTCGTCCGATTCCGCAGTAGGTAGGAATGACGAGCGATCTCTCCGAGACTTGTCCATCTGGTATCGGGCTGCGTTCTATTGACAAAATCAGCATCGGTATTAAAGGCGCTAACACCAGAACTGAATAGGCTGACATGATCATAGAAGAGAATCGGATTCCCAAGGTATGCCTGAATAGCAACTTCCAGGTATAGAACTGACCCGGCGGCAGGATAACGATAAAAGCTGAGAAGGCCCGCATAGTTGATGGTGTAGGGGCGCAGGAAGAATATCGGATCACGCGGGATTGGCTCGCCAAGCGGTACATTTGAGGCGTTCGCCGTCGCTAGAAAGCCATAGGTCTTCAGAGCCGCAAAGGTCTGTTCCGGTGCTACGGCGTGAGGAAAAACCATGAACCGGTCATAGGGAATGCCAGTTAGCGTGCTGAAGCGCTCCATCCTTGCAATCCCTTGCTTAATGTCCGCAATTTGGCCGGTCAGATGATTCGTCCGGTATTCTCCGAACTCCCGATGTGCGTGATTGTTCCCGTGGATACAGACTGAAAATCGATCGGGGTGTGACTGAAATAACGCGACGACCTCGGGCCTGCTGCGATCGAAGTTCCAAGGAATGAACGCAACCGTGGTGTGGAAGTTGTGTTCCTCCATTTCGAGAAGCAGAGCTTTGTAGTCAAGGTAGCTGTATGGCTGAATCAGCCACGCATCATCGATCGTCAGATTCGCATAATGACCGGGAGAGTGCCATCCGTAATCCGCAACAGCGTTGGAGAGAAAAAGGATGAACGGAGCCATCGAGGAGAATGAGTCACGCACTCCGGCCGGTACCCAATTCGGATCGAGCAACTTCTGTCTCGGAACGAAGAACACCTCCTGCGCTTGTGGCCCGGTACGAACCAAGAGGGGAGCACTCACTCCATTTTCTTCCTTTGCCACAATTACCGTTTCTGCTTTGGGTAGGGATGCCAAGTCCATCTTGCAGATCGGTGAGGTCACCGCTGGAAGCTGCATTCCAGTGAGTTGGCGAGTCAATGCAGCGGGTCCATTCACGGTCAACAACGTGGGGCGCAAGTTCTCGTGTGACCCAGTGCAAGCCCGAACAGCCCCGCCGGACCAGGCGTTTAGCTCGTTCTGATCGGTCTCTTCGCCGATACCGAAAAGCATGGCTGGGATCGACTTGCCCCTCCGCTGTCGCAGCATGGCAAGAATTTGCCTGCTGTCGGCGCTATGCAAAGCATCCGCGGCCACGAGGACTGCTATCGTATCAGGACTCTCGATCAACGACGCGAACTGCCGAACTCGTGCGGAGCCAATATCGACTGTCTTCAGGTTGACACCGTAAAAGTCCGCGAGCCTATGGATCTGATCGTCCTCGAGTGTCTTGGGCCCGCGTCCGCGAAGCAGAAGCAAGTCTGCTGCTGGACACGACCCTGCACCCGCAAAGAGAAAGAGCGCGATCGCGAAAACAAGAAATGTTCTAGGTCGGGTTTGCATTACGATGGGAGAACCTGTTGGCGGCGAAGCTTTCGCCGCTGAGTACACCCATTCCGGGAGACGGGTTTACCTTGTCGAGGACGAGCTGAACGCTGGTTGTTTGTATGAACCGCAGAGGTCTTTACTATCGTAGAACTCTCCGTCAAGCTCCTTTGAAACGCAAACCGGCTGTCTGTCGGGTCGACGTTGGAATGCTGTAGCGATGATTGCCAGGGTAAGGAAGAAGTTGACGATATTTTGATCGAAGTAGGACACTCCAAAAAAGCTCACGACATGCGCGAATAGAGCAACGCCAATAGACCACAGGAGCAATCGGTATCTTTTTGGCGCCGTTTTCGCAGCTCTGAGGGCCGTACCCAGATAGGAAAATCCAATCACGATCATCCACACAAAGAGCATCATGTTAAAAATCCCTGCGCGAATGCCCTCTGCGATGAACTGGTTCGTCGTGTCGCCCGCGAATATGCCCCATTTCGCGATGTCCCTCGCACCGATCAGCCACCAATCACTAAAGTTTGCGATGACGCGGTCAATCAGGTTAGCACGGTGCCAACCGGTCGAGCCTGACAATACATCAATGCGAGCGAAGATAAACCACACAGGATCCTTCATGACCAGGTCCAAGGCCACAATGGCCAGAACGATTCCCCACCTTATGAGTCTCATCTGGTAGCGCATGCCCCACAAGGCCATTCCGATAATCCCGGCTGCGTAGGAGCCGATCGGGCCGCTCGATCCGGCCACGGCTGTAATGAGAGTGGAGGAAAAGATGCCAATGGCCGCGATGAGGCGGCATCCCTTACCCTGGAGCCATAGCCCCAAAAAGAGCGGAAGCCAGACTGCCCCGAAGGTGCCAGCCAGGATGGGATGCCCGAACGGTCCCTGACAACGGATGACCCCTTCCCGGACTTCCGGAAACTCGGGCACGCCTCCAAAAACACAAAATGGATCTCTTCCTGAGACCTTTTCTAAGTACAACAAAATCGCCAGCGGAAGAAAGATCAAAGCAAATACTTTGAAAATCCGCTTGAAATCCTCTGCGTCCTTGAGAAGGATGCGAAATGCGAAGTACAGGCCAATATCGTCGTACGCATATCCAACGGCATTGATCGCAGCAGCTGAATTGAGCCACAGAACCGTGAACGCCAGCACCCGAGCAGCCGACCACATCAGCACGGCATAGTCTAGTCGAAGCCATTGGAAGGATCTCTGTTCGTTACGTACGAGAATGCGCACCCAGGCAAGGGTCACTACTACCCGTAGCATCGAGAAATTGAGGCCTCCGAGTGCATACTTTCCAGCTAGAGGCAAAAAGCATGTCGCGAGAATAATCGGAATCAGAGCATAGCGACGGGGAAGAAAAAGAGTTGACAAGGCGAGAATCAGCCCCAGAATGAGCGCCTGGCTGGTCGCGGCTGGGTGTGAGCCGAGTGTAGGGTCGTTCACAGGTATTCACTTCGCGTGCGGGTTGAGCTACCCAGTCCATGGTCAATAGGGTAATTGTGAAGGTTTGTTCTGCCGCCCGGGCAATGCTCGGTTCGCTTCATAACGCAATGGGCCACTGGACCATCAGGACCTCACGCCTTGAGAGTGAAAGCGGTGGCCTGGCAAAAACGTACCCAGGCGCGCAGTTGAACAGGGTGTGCTGCGAGACACCTGGCAAATGCCGACACCGCATCCCGCGCTTGACCAAGTTCTAAGTAGCTTATTCCGATTGAATAGAACATTGACGCCAAAGGCCGTGAGCTGACATCAGAAATGGATTCCAGCAGAACGCGAATGGCTTTCACCCTGTTCGTTGCCATGCTGGTCGGATCCTGCGACAGGCTGGCACGATGCATCCGATACTGGACTAGCGGATCAGCAACGTAGTCGAAGAGGTACTTCCTCGACACCTTTGTCCAGCACACCCAATCTTCAAGGGAGCGAAGACTCTCATCAAAGCCACCCGCATACAGGACGGCTTCACGTCGCAAGACCACAGAAGGAACACAGAGGAAGTTTCGCCGGCACAGTTCGCTGAACAAGTTGCCCGAGGTTACTTGATTTTTCCGATGAAATAAACCACTGAATCGCTGCCCGGTCGGAAGTCCGGAAGCATCAATGATCGAAGCTTCCGAATGCACAACGCCTAATTGATCGTTGCTGAGAAAATGCTCGAGTTGGATATTGAGCTTGTCAGGCAGCCAAATGTCATCGGCATCACAAAGAGCGATGAATTTACCGGTGCTGACGTTCAATCCAGTATTTCTTGTACATGCCAGGCCTCGATTTTTCGAGTGAAAGACCGTCACAACCCGATCGTCGAGCCGTTTGCATTCTCCCGCAATCTCTCGAGATCCGTCACTGGAGCAGTCATCCACAATGATCAGCTCAAGATCAAAGTATCTCTGTGACAAGACGCCCTGAACAGCAAGCGGTAAGTACTGTGCGTAATTAAACGACGGCATTAAAACGCTGACTGTGGGCGTCCGTTTCGTTCGCATGTTCCCACTCCTCGACTTGGCTCATGAGTGGCAAGCACTGGGGAGTCCTGATGCCAAAACTTCTTGAACACTAAGAACTCGCAAGCCGTGGTCCAGCGCAAATGACACCGCGAACTTAAAGAGATCGGGCGTACAGCCAAAACGCGACGCCTGTGATCGAACATCATGGGTATAAAATATGAGCCACTTGTTATGCTTCCTAGCTGCAAGAATCAACTCTTGTGCCCGGCAGCTCTTCTCTTTTCCGCCGTAGAGACTGCAAGCTTTGAGGAGGCTAAGATCAATCCTCGGTCCGTTCAGCCCGTCATAAATTCCGCGACAGCTCGTCATTACGGAAGCCAGACCCGACTTGGTCTGGAGCGTCAGATCACCGTACGGGTACGCGAAGTTTCGTGACACTGCAGAGCCGGAGATTTCCGCAAGCGCGCTCCATCCCTCAGACACGTCTGTCGCAAAAGCCGCATACGGGACTGACCGGCCTGAAGTGTGGTGAAATGTATGGCTTCCCAGCTCGTGGCCCCCGGCCAGCAGATCGAACAGATCCAGTCGGGTGAATTGCTCTCCTAGTTCTGTTTTCGTATTAATCAATCCGGCGGCGGCATAATAAGTCCCGTGACAGCCGGCCTCAGAAAGCATAGCGCCTGCCTCTGTTAATGCCGTTCTTGGAAAGTCATCGAAACAAAATGTCACGACTGGCTGTTCAATAGGCAGATAGGCCAGCCGGCGCTCCATTGTGCACAGACCGAATCGAGCGATTCTCCCGTAGACTGCACTTAGGTTCACGACTGAGCTTTCAAGCAAGCGTGTTGGCCGTCTCAATCTGAATGATCTGGTCGTCGACTATCGGCTTCTCCTTCGAAAAGATGATGGTAGTGACGCCATTTGCAGTACTAAGCTCTTGCATCCCAAGGTCCGAGAAAACGCGGCCTGAAGGAGTATTGCGAGGTGTCTTCGCGTAGTTAGCGAAGAAATCGCTGGCAGTCTGATCGACATATTTCCGAATGAGGAAGATAAGAAAAGCATGCTCGACACGTTTAGACTGAACACGACAACTAAACATCAAATCGATCATGCGGGGTTCCCGGATATCGACAACCGAGAATCCCACCACTCCATAACTTCCAAAACGGTCGCCACAGGAGATAACATAGGTGTCTAGATGCTGCTGGGCAAGTATTGCCCGCAATGTCTCTCGATCATAGCGAGTGCCAGAGAAGTTCATCTGATTTGTGCGCTGCGTCAGCTCATGCACCCGTTCAAGGGTATTATCTGAAAGAGGTGAAATGGAGATCCGAATCCTGCAATGACGCAAAAAAGCGAGATAGTCTTCTCCAAACGCCTGCGCCTCCTGCCGACGGACTGATTCAACCTGGTATAATTCTCGCCTTCTTGTAGTTTCCTCAGTCACTGGCACGCGGCATTCGCTGATTTCGGGGATCTGGCGATAATTGCGCGCATCCATTGTGCGTACTTCCGGACATGCAGCAGCTACTTGCTGGAGTTCAAACGTAGAGTCGTCGACAAAAAGAATAGAATCAAGACCTATATTGAGTTCGCGCGAGATCGACCGAAGCCCATCGCTTTTCGGAGCCCAGGAAATCTGCGGTGCCAAAAAGTATTTATCTATTCCGAACCTGCGAAGCACGGCCATGGCATCGTCATGACCATTTTTGCTGGCTATGGAATTGAGGATACCGCGGCGATCGAGGGTCTCGAGTACGCCCGCAATGCCACACTTAAGAACCAATGCTTGGGACCCGTCTTCGACAAGGATGCCATCCCACAGTGTGTGATCGAGGTCCCAGACCACGCACTTCACTTTCTTTGCCGGAGACCGGGCATCGAGTTCGTGAACGAAGTCCATCACTCCGAAATAAAGTGTGGTGCCATTCTCGATTTCATTCGGAGTAAGCTCTATCTGGCAATGCTGGTTCCAATCGACCAGCCTCGCGATTTCTTCCAGCGGTGTGCGAATTCGATTAAAGCCCGGCGATAAGGTAAAGAGACCCTGAAAGGGCATGTTCGCGGAGTGCGAGGCGGAGCGGATCGTGAGGGTGAGTTGAATGGTTTGAGGACCTGGGTTATAGCACTCGAGCAGAAAGGACGTGGGTTGTGATTCTCCTTCACTGCGGGTGTTTCCGGAGGTTGCCATCCTCTTCTTGAGACTGTATCGTTTCGTGACGACTATCTTGTGCAGCTGGCCCGGAAGGCGATAAAGCGTTTTGCCGATGCGATAGTCCCGCTCCTCGATTCGTGCCGCTTGTTTGGCAGACTTCATCCGAAGCGTTGCCGGCGCCCACAGCTTGCCCCAGCGCTTAAAGCGAATCTTCAGGAGATAAGAGTTAGCTGCCGTAGGGCAGTCGATTCGGACCATTCCATCCACAAACCTGCGGCACCGTCCATCTTTTCGCGGATCGTAGAGATCGCATGTCGCATAACAACTGGGCCACGCGCACTCGGTGCAATGCTCCCCCCATGGCAGGAGTGTCCGGGCAGCAATTCGGTCGGTCATCTCTCCGAAAGAGGCGATCACCTCGGGAGGAATTTGATCGGAGGACTCCGTTCTGAGGTTTGCTTCTGTTTCGTACATTATTAGCCTCTACTGAACGCAGTTCTGGAAGGGTTAGGCCCACGAGCAGTGGTGGCTTAACCAATGCCGGCGCAAAAACTCGCCGGCAGGCGCAACAAATGCGCTGACGGGAGTCAATCCACTATCTGGCCCAAGAGTCGATGTGCAGCTTATATGCGCCTGCTGTTTGGCGTAGGTCAGTCGCCATCATCGCGATGAAGTTTCGAGTTCGGAATCATGAAAATTCGACGCGAGCCTGAAGAGCGTGGGCAGGAGGGAATTACCGTTAAGCCGAAAGTCCATGGATGCAACGGCTGATCAACCGTCACATCCACATGCCTTCGCTTTCACCGAATCTCTAAGCGCGATTACAGCGCCGAAGTACTATTGGACCTTTACTTGCACACCTATTGGCGGACCCGGTCGACTGGAGACGTATTCATAGGCCCCACGATCCCACGTGCCATCCGCACCGCGCGTGTTTCCATCCATATCCATGTTATAGGGCGACGGGAGCGAAACCCCGGGTACCGCGCCTTCGAGATGAAAGTCAGCCGTGTAGAGCGAGGCTACGCTCACGAAGCGGCTGGTGTTGGAGTCTTCGGTATTATTGCTCGCCGTAATTTCAGAGCCTAAGTTGTAGCCGGTCAGCACGGCCAGATTATCGATTGCCTGGCAATTTGTACAGGTGTTCCCCGTACTAACTGTCAGGTCATTGATTGCACCGTCATTCAGATTGTAGAACGTGTTGTTGTACATCACGATGTTCGAGTAGCTGTAGTCCTGACGTAGTTCAATTCCGCGCGGATAGCCCGACTGAGTTCCATCAGTCCAGAAGACATTCCCATAAGCGGCGATGTTGCTGACCGCCCCGGAATAGCCGGTGAGGAACAATCCCTCTGAGTTATAGTCCCATACTTTGTTGTAACGGAACGTTCCACCGTTCGCGCCGGAGCAATAGAAGATATTGTTGTGGTAGTTGGAGGCGATCGATCGACTGTTATAAATGTAGGAATACTCGACAATCCAACCGTTCCCGCCACCCTGCAGGCAACTCTCGCAGCCGTGCATGGCTAGGTGTGACGCGTTCCAGTTGTTTCCACCGTAAGCCTCAATGCATTTGGACTGGCCAGGATAATTGTAGTCCCCGGTCCCGGTGTAACCGCTGCAGTCGAAATAGCGAAGGGTTACGTTATTTCCGCAGATCAGAAATCCAGCTCCTGTCGTGCCCCCGTTACTCCCCCCACAAGGGACATATCCACCCACCGACCATGAGACTTGGAATCCGTAGGAGCCGATGCCGAGAGATTTGTAATCGCCAACCTGTCCATCGAAGACCCAGTAGTCGGTTTCGATGTCCATTCGCTGAGAGAATAACGCTTGAGCTGAATAGGCAGGGTTCCAGCCGGTCGATGTGCCGTAGTCAGTAGCGGTAGCCTTCTTGATGGTAATAACGGCAGACCCGCTATCAGGCGTATTCCACGTCTTCGAGGTGTACGTTCCTGTGCCTACGTAGTAGGTGTCGCCACGGACGAGTGAGGACGTAGCGCATGACCCAGTGAAGTCCGTGCAGGCGTTGATCCAGTCCGTCCCGGAGCCATCTCCCTTTGCGCCTTGCCGTACATAATGATTGGCTGCGCCAGCTGGCAAGGCCAACAATGGCAAGAATAAGAAAAAAAACACATTAATATACGATCGTTTGTCCAAATGCATCCCTGTCCACCATGTAGCTGGGCCATTCCTTCCCTGAATGTCTGTTTGCCGATTAAAAAATAATACGGCAAAGCAACCGAAAAGTAACCACAGAGACGTTAAGTTGGTGTTACTAGGGTAATCGGACCAGGCCTGAGCCGATCGGCACCAGTCTTTACGAGGTACGCCGTTTGATTCTCAGTGCGCGGCGTGGGCAAAAGCCCGATGGCACAATTCAAGCACGATGAGAGAGAAAACTTCCTTTGGGTAGCTTCCGTCCAGGGCATTTTGCCGAAGAAGTCTTTCGACAGCATCCCGCTGAAAATATCCTCTTCTTTGCGTGGCTGGGTCGGTCAGAATATCCCATACAAATCGCTTCAGGTCTGTTCTCACCCATCTGTCGTACGGAACCGGGAATCCGGTCTTCGGCCTTTTGAGGGTCTGCTTCGGAACGCGCGCAGACAGTACACGTTTGAGTATATATTTGGTCGTGAATCCGCGTAGTTTGTGGCTGGCGGGCAATGAAGCGGCAAACTCCAACAGTTGGTGGTCCAGAAAGGGGACACGCAATTCCACAGAGTTGGCCATTGACATTTTGTCGGCCTTGACCAGCAAATCATCGGGCAACCATGTCTTGGTATCGATGTACAGAAGCTTCTGTAGAAGTTGCGACTGTGGCAAATTCTTCAGCATGGGCCCGGAAAACCACTCATCCGTCTGTCCTTGAAGCCCCGCGGCGAATTGCTCGGTGTACAAGCTCTCTCGATTTCTGCTGAAGAAGCTGAGCGGGTTTGAAGTGCGGCTGTAGTAGTACTGTTCTGGCGTCAAAGATCCAAATGCGGCGAATCGACGCAGTTTCTGCACCCCGCCCAGTTCTGCGGCCGTCTTGCAGATTTGCGCAAAGGGTCGCATCAGCGGTCCGAGCGCTGCCTTGAACCTTTCCAGCCAGACAAGGTTACGGTAGTTTTTGTAGCCTGCGAAAGCTTCATCGCTCCCCTCGCCCGACAGCAAAACGGTGACATGCTCTCTGGCCAGTTTTGTAATGAAGTACAGGGCGATGGCTGGCGGCTCGCAGACTGGCTCCTCCATGTGCCATACATACTTGGGGAGACACTCGGCAAAATCCTGCGCGGTAAACGTCGCCTCAAAATGCCTTGTACCAAATCTCGAAGCGGCAGCGCGTGCACTCAAGCGCTCATCCATGCCCCCATATTCATCGAATCCAATCGTGAAGGTACTCAAAGCCGTACCCCGGCTTTCGGCGGCATAACTGAGCACAGCGGTTGAGTCGACACCTCCGCTCAGCAGGATCCCGACGGGAACGTCACTAATAATGTGGTTTCGAATGGTCCCGCCTAGGAGTGCGTCTAGTTCCTCGACGCTTTCATCCATCCTCTGATCCTTCCTGGCGTCAGTAAACTTAAGATCCCAGTACTCATTCATCTTCACCTCCCCACCGGATACAGTGAGGTAGTGGCCTGGTCGCAACTTCTGGATGTTCCTGAAGAGCGTGCATTCACCGGGAACGTAACCGTATCTGAGGAAACTGTCGATGCCATGCGGATCTATCTCGGTGATCACCGTTGGGTCCGAAAGGATGGACTTGATCTCCGATGCGAAGAGAAGAGCAGTTTTTGTTCTGCAGTAGTACAGGGGCTTGATGCCAACGCGATCGCGGACCAGCATCAGAAAACCTGTCTTCTGATCCCACAACGCAAAGCTAAACATTCCTTGCAGCCTGGAAATCATCTCTTCCCCGAACTCCTCATACAAATGAACGATGACCTCTGTATCGCTCACCGTGCGAAGTTGGTGCCCTTTCCCAAGAAGAATCTGTCGCAGTTCCAGGTAGTTATAAATCTCTCCATTGTAGATAACCCAGACCGTACCGTCTTCGTTAGAAAGCGGCTGAGCCCCAGTGGTCAGATCGATGATGCTCAGCCGCTTGTGTCCCAGACCCACGTTCTTGAACAAATACATCCCTTTTTCGTCGGGACCGCGATGATCCATCATGGTCATCATCCCTTCGAGAGAGGCGCGACTTACCTGCTGCAGGTCGCCAGTCAAAAAACATTTTCCGCAGATTCCGCACATTTCAGTTCTTGGCCTCACCGTCCGATGCAGTGATTACCAACTTCTTCGACCAGCCCTCTAACGAGAGACACCAACTCGCAATTCGGCGCCACTTTTCATATGCGTAGAGAACACGTTCTCGGTCGAGGGATCGCAGAGGCACAGTCTGTAACGGCAACAAAACCGCCACGCGCGCTGCTGCGCTCAGAAATAGTGCACAACGATAAGTTTGCGCATATGTCCTTCCTCTGAACTTTCGCAGCAGCTTGAAAACAGATTCCCGCATGACCACATGGGAAAACGCGCTGCCCATCTTCTTCGTGCTCTGACCGCCGAGGTGTATGACCTTCGAATTACTGGCGCGGCAGACTCTCCAGCCGGAGTCAGCAACTTTGCGGCAAAGATCCATCTCCTCGGCGTAGAGAAAGTATTCGGTGCTGAAGCGGCCCACACTCTTGAAGATGTCTTTCTTGATCATCAGGCAGGCGCCTCCAACTACCTCTGCTTCATGAACGCCGTTCGTCTCATCAGAGAGAAATGAGCGCATGCCCCACATTGGAAGCTGCGGCCATCGCCGCTTTAGCGAGTGCAGGGTTATCAACTGATTAAAAATTGTAGGAAACGGCTGTATTGCACTGATCTGGAGACTTAGGTCAGGGTTTAAGAGGCGGCATCCAAGAATGCCGATTCTCGGGTCGGAATCCATTAACGTGACCATGAGTGAAATGCCATTCCCGAGGATGAGCGTGTCGGGATTCAAAAACAGGATCTTGTCTCCAAGGGCAAAGTCAGATCCTAAGTTGTTAGCGCGGGCGAATCCCAGATTCAAATCCGATCTTATCAGTCGTACGGAAGGGAACGTTTCAGAAATAAGGCGCAGAGGTTCATCGACTGACGCGTTATCGACCACGATAATTTCGTGTTCAATGTCGCGGGTAGTGTTTTCGATAGAAGCCAGGCAATCCAGCAGGCAACCTGTCGAATTCCAGTTGACGATAACGATCGACAAATCCATTGTATGCGCGGTCCCTTACTTCCAGATTGTCGTTCGAAGAGAGAGACGACGGAGTTGCTGCTCTCGCAGATAACAAATTGACGATTTGTTCTGCACCCGCGGCACATTTTTGATGTAGCCCAGGATAAAGCCGTAGAGCAGGCCAAAAGAACGGACAAAGTATGGCCGCTGCACGATCCAACTGGCGCTCTTTGACAAGACGAAGAGTGGATGAAACCCGCAGATGTAGCTTCCTATACCATTCTTGATGGAATTTTTCAGGGCTCCATCGGCAGCGCCAGTCTGTCGAAAATGGCGCACTGTCAATTTGGGAAAGCTGCGTGTGTTCCAGCCCAGGCGGTTCGCCTCCACCTCGTCCATGGTGTCCCAGCCAGGGGTTCGAAGAAGTCCTCCGATATCCTGCCAGCATTCACGACGGTAGATCTTCGTAGCGCCGCGGACATGAAAACGAGGAGTCGACTCAACCTTGAGGCTCCCTTCCACTTCATGACAGATGACTCCGCCGCCAATGCCCAGACTGGGGTCGGCGTCAAATTCGGCGAAGCAATCCTCGAAGTATCGCGAATCGAATGCCAGGTCGCCATCGAGCTTAACGAGAAAATCCCAGTTTCCGGCTGTAACTCTCTCGAGCCCATCGTAAAACGCATCCATCACGCCGGATCCAGATTTACGGCATCCACGGTCTGCTCGGTGAACAGGAGCTATCCAGGAATATTGCGAGGCCCACTGGTCAATAATTGCTCCAGTGCCGTCCGTAGAACCGTCGTTCACAATCACCCACTGCACAGGACATATCGTCTGATCGACTACGCTACGGATAGTTTGATCGATATGTTGAGCTTCGTCTCGAACAGGGCTGATCATCACATATCGAAACACGTTTCTTTGTCCTGACTGCATTTCAATCCTCACTGCGATTGTTCGTGAACATCTCGATTGCTACGCAATCACGCGATCCGTTACCTGTTTACGTGGGTGCGGCACAACCCGGATGGGCTCTTCGCACGGACATTGCCTGCCGATCACACACTGTGTCGGTCTCTAATAGCTCGCAGGAGACCACTCGGCCCTATCCGAACTTCACCCTCTGGGGCAATGTTGAAAACGATCCTTAACGAGAATTCAATTTGTTCTTCGTGAGAGAGAATCTGATCGCTCTTTCATAGCTCTGCTCAACCATCGGCAGAACGGCGCGACGCGAGTATCGCTCCACAACCCTGCACCTTGCCTTTGTGCCGGCAGAGAATCGCAACTCGGCTGAACGCAGAAACTCTACAATCGCTTCGGCCAGACATTTTGGCGATCGAGGTGGAATCAGGATGCCACACCCTTCGCCCAGCATCTCGCTCATCCCGCCAGCCTCGCTGGCCACCACTGCTCGAGCGCTGGTCATGGCTTCCAAGCACACGTTTGGAAAGTTCTCCCATATGCTGGGAAACGTGCAGACATCGACCGCGGCATACTCATAATGCATTTCAGTTAACGGGCGGGGCTTTCCTATCATTACCCGATCACCAAATTGACCCAGCTTCCTGCGGATGTAAGTGTCGAACATCTCGCGCGTGCCCGGATGCATAACGGGTTCACCAACGAACCTAAATGTCGCGGATGGCTCGGCGCGAAGAACATGCGGAACCGCCTCGACCAGGTCCTGAACTCCCTTTCGATATTCCAGGCGGCCCACAAATCCGATGCACTTGCCGTGTTCACGAATCGGAATCTTCAACATCTCTTCTGACGGAAGATATGGGTTAGGGACAACCATGGTCTGGTCAACGCTGACCGACCAGTTCTCGATCGCCCAGTGCAATAACGCGCGTGACGGAGAAACAGCCAGGTCGCATTGTTCTACGTACGCTCGTTCACTCACTTCATTCCCGGGTCTGGTAATCGTGAATGGTCCATCGCCACGAACCAGCGCTACAAGGGCATTCTTCATCTGCCTGGATCGATGCCGCAGCCATCCGACTGGCTGAAGGGGGCAACGATTCACCTGTCGCACTAGTTCAGACGGGGTGTGTAATTTTACCACGTGTGGAACAGAAGGGAAAGTCTTGAGCACCTCGCGCCCGTCAGCGCCATATTCGGGGCCCTCCACCACATCGAACTTAACCGTCGCGTGTCGCTCTGAGAAGGGAGAAACAACCTCTTTCGCGAAGCCTGATCTGCTCGATCCATTCACAAAATTGATGCGGTATCCGCCTTGTTGAATCCAGCCCTTTCGCACGTTACTTGCTGCAAAAACCTCGACCAAGTGACCGGAGTCGCATAAAAGTCGAGCGACTTCGCGAGAATAGGTACCGATGCCACCACCGCCCGTATCGGGCGGGAATTCATAGCTTATGATCGCGATACGCATCCAGGGGTGGGCTCACGTTGTCGTTGCGCTTCGATGCTGAATTTCCAATGCGCAGTTTGTACAGCATGCATGCGCTATGCCGGCATCCCACTCATTTCTCTGTTCGGCGTGAGCGTTTTCCCGCACGACGACTCATAGGCAAACCGAGATTTCAATCGGAGGATAGGTTCCTCGATGAATCGAAAACTCATCCAAGCCAACGCGATGCAGACTGCCAGACTTAGGATCAGGTGTAACAGAAGCCCTGCAACTCGCGAGTGGGTGATGTAAATGCAAGCCGTCTTTCCGCATTCTAGTGTTGGCTGCAAAACAAAATGGATTAGATACAGGCCATAGCTATATTTGCCCAACGTGCGCAACCATGCGCCACAAAATACACGGTGGATGAGGCTGTTCTCATCGAGAATGGATGCAACTAGCGTGGCGTATGTAAGTGCTAGTAGGCTGTATCCCACGGTGGCAATCGCCGGGTGCATTCGGTCGGTTGTCCGGTTCGCCAGAAACCACACGCTGGTTAGCGCACCGAACACTATCAGGGCGGCTGGAGCGTAGCTCTGGATTGTTGTTCTCCAGCAAGTCCGCACCAGAACGGCCAACGCAGCGCCCAAGGCTAGACTATCCATGCGACAGAACAAGCTGGTATATGCCGCCGTATAAGAAATCCAACCAATTGCATAAATCGACAGTCTCAAGACCAGCGCGAAGACGCACAGTATCACACAAGTGGTTAGCAGCGACCGGGCCCGTTTGCATCTCCTGACAACCATTGGC
>Ga0206870_1061_pt1 | contig 29773 bp, 25 predicted proteins | sample Alteio_BWOrgCont_36_FD_152620 | JGI IMG/M metagenome (GOLD analysis project Ga0206870, IMG submission 152620) | Enriched cells from forest soil in Barre Woods Harvard Forest LTER site, Petersham, Massachusetts, United States -... | ecosystem: Environmental > Terrestrial > Soil > Temperate forest >... | reverse complement strand
CCGTAAGGACCAACGCTCTTCCCCATCTTCTTGCCGGCGGGGGATTCGTAGATGACCCACTTGCCGGTCTTGGGATCGAGGCTCGTCATGCCATCGGCGCCGCCGGTGGCGACCCAAACCGCGCCGTTGGGCGCTTGGCGCATGGTATTTCCGTTGCCGCGGCCCTTGAGGTCCTTCGGAACGTCGAAGGAGCGGAAGGCGTGGGTAACGGTGTTGTATTCGAGCCAACGATGATTCGGGCCGGCATCGGACACCCAGATCGTGTCTCCATTGCCGTGGCTGATGGCGCCAAGGCGAACGCGCGGTGAAGCGCCTGCGGGAGGATCGACCTCAGAGAAAGTGTTGGTATTGGGATCGAGCACGGCGATGCGCCCCGTGTTGCGCTCACCGGCATATCCGAAGCCATCGGTACCGACCGTCATTTCATGCGTTTCGGCTTCGCGTCGCGGCACGGCGTAATCGACCACGACGTACTTCATGGCCTCGCCCGTAGCCAACGTGCGGGGCAAACGGCTATTGGGATCGACGGCCGGCTTCTTCACATTCATCCAGTAATAATCTGCCAGCGTGTTGATTTCCTCGGGCGAAAGATCGTCGGCCTTGCCATCGGAGGCGGCGATGTTCGAGCGCATGGAGTCGATGAGGTCAGCCCAATCGTCGCGGCTGGTACCGCGGAAGCTCAGCGCCCAGCTATAGGCGTGGCACTGGCCGCACTTCTGCTGCACGATCTCCTTGCCGGCGCCATCCGGGAGCGGCGGACGCGGGGTCTTGCTCCATATCTCGCCACCACCCACGACGCCAGGGGTGCCGCGCCATCCGGGAGCAAGCGCGGGAGCGCGTTGGTCGCTGAGAGAAAGATCGGCCGGAGCGGACTTGGAACCGGAAACGGCAACCGTGGACGTCTTGCTCTGCATCTCGCCGCCGATGGCCTGCACTGTGTAGCTGCCGGGAGCGAGGTTGTTGACCGTATAGTGGCCCTGAGCCCTGGAAACAACCATAACGGTGAGCCCTTTGCCGTCGATGAGCTTTACATACGCGCCGGAAACCGGCTGGCCCGCGGCGCTTTTCACCACACCTTGAATCACGCCCGGATTATTGGCCGAGGCTGCGCCAACGCAGAGAGCAGCCGCCGCCAGGACGCTAGCGAATTTTGCTACGCAACGCATAACGAAGAGACCTCCCTGGAATTTGGAAATTCGATCTTCAACGGATGGTGCTACGGGCGGATGAAGCAAGGCAGTCATAACGACGTGCGTATCTCCAGCGCCGCGGATACTGTCTCCACGAAGCAGCGACGCACAGAACCGCGTGAATCTGTGCTGACAGTGGCGCAAGTATATGCTTAAAAAAGGGACCGCGCCAGTAAGAACTCTGTAAGGTGTGCCCCTGTGCCCCGAGGAACGGTAGCGCAAACAACCCTCAGGGAAGCGATGGCGAGAGTGTCAGTTGGAGCGGCGCAAGCGGTCGAGCAGTGCGAAAACCACGACCCCGAAAGCGGCCGTGACCAGGGAATCCAGCAACAGGCGCGGCGTGAAAAAGCGCGCGGGTTGATTCAGAAGCACGCGCTCCGTAATGGCCAGTATAGCCTGGTGCACATGAAACAGCAGGAAGACCAGTCCGAAGCGGCTGACCGGATGTTCCGTATCGATCTTCCCGCCCACGGAAGAAGCGAGATAGCCGATGATCGTTTTCGCGATGCCGTAGAGACCGATGGGGCTATCGTGGCCGAGCGCGTCCTGAAGAATGCCGATAATGGCGCCGAGAAAAAGCCCCGAGACCGGATTGCGCTTGCTGACGCCGAAGTAGATGGTGACGAGCAAAGGCAGGTCGAGCAGCTCGGCCCAGCGGCCGTAGCGGTGCAGAGACGCCTGGATCAATAAGGCAACGAACGAAGCGATGACGACGGTGCCGCTGTAATACTTGTGAACCTCGATATTCGGTTCCGCGTGCGAGCCGGCGCTGAGCATGGAAGCCATATTATTGCTTCGCAGCCTCCGACGGTTTTGGCTTGGTTGACGCAGGCGCGTTCGCGGCGCGCGATGCGGTTGCAGGCTTGGCAGGAGCCGAGGGTTTTGTAGCGCCAGCGGAAGTTGCGGTTGCCGAGTTTCCGGGCTTCGCTGAAGCGCTGGAAGATGAACTGGAGCTGGCCGGCGCGGGCGATGGAGAATCCGGTAGAGGCGCCGGAACCAGCGAGTAGGAATTTTCCGCCGTGTTTTTCGGCTCGAGCGGCTGCTGGGACAGCAGGACCATCACTTCCTCGAGACGATCGAGGCGCGTCGCCGGATCGATGTGAATAATTTGAAACGGCAAAGCCTGCTTCATATCGGCGACGGTACCGATGAGAAGGCCCTTGGGGAAAATGCGGTCGTCGCCTGAAGTGAGGATTGTGTCGCCCACTTTTACTTTCTCATCGTTCACGATGTAGTCCATGCGCGGCATGGGATCGCCGCTGCCTTTCACCACACCATGGGTGCGGGACTGGGCGAACAGCGCGCCGACCCCGCTTTCTTTGTCGTTGATCAGCAGAACCTGCGATGTGTTGGGAAACACTTCGACCAGCTTGCCTACGATGCCGTCCGGAGTGACAACTGCCATGTTGTTACGCAAGTGGTCGCGCGAACCGCGATTGATGAACAGCGTGTGCGAAGTAGGATCGGCGCTTGCGCCGATCACCTGCGCGGCAAGCATCTGCGCTTCCGAATGCATCTCGCGGAAATTGAGCAGGACTTCCAGGCGCTGCGCTTCATGGGCCTGGCTCTCAAGCTCGCGGTTGCGAATCTGCAGGCGGCCCATCTCGTCGCGAAGCTCAGTATTTTCCTTGCGCGCGTTGTGCAGATCGATGTAGCCGGTCCAGATGCCGCGGATCGAGGAAGATCCCCAGGTGCCGCCGCGCTCGACGGGAGTCATGATTCCGACGGCCCAGTAACGGATGAGGCGCACGTCGCGGTCGCGCTTGATCTGAAACGCAAGCAGCAGGATTTGCGCGAGGACGACGCTCGCGAGCAGTGCCAGAGGACGGTGGCGTGAAAAAATATTGACCATGTTCGCCGCTCGTTAGTCGATGGAAACCAGGCGCAGCAGGCGGAAGTCGCTGAGCATTTTTCCCGTGCCGAGCACCACCGAGGCGAGCGGATCGTCGGCAATCGACACGGGCAAGCCGGTCTCTTCGCGGATGCGCTTATCGAGATTCTTGATGAGCGCGCCGCCGCCGGTGAGCACGATGCCGCGATCGCTGATGTCCGCGGAAAGCTCGGGGGGCGTGCGCTCGAGGGCGACGCGAATGGCATTCAGGATCGTGGAAATGCACTCGGAAAGCGCTTCGCGGATTTCGCTATCGTCGATGGTGACGGTGCGCGGCACACCCTCGATCAGGTTGCGGCCTTTCACTTCGAGCGTCAGAGGCTTTTCGAGCGGATAGGCGGAGCCGATTTCGATCTTGATCTGCTCGGCGGTGCGCTCGCCCACGAGCAGGTTGTACTTGCGCTTGAGGTAGTGCATCACGGCTTCGTCCATTTCGTTGCCGGCCACGCGGACCGAACGCGAATAGACGATGCCGCTCATGGAAATCACGGCGATGTCCGTGGTACCGCCGCCGATATCCACGACCATGTTGCCGGAAGGCTCTTCGATGGGCAGGCCCGCGCCAATGGCGGCGGCCATGGCCTGCTCGACCAGATACACTTCGCTCGCGCGGGCGCGATAAGCGGAGTCCTGCACGGCGCGCTTCTCCACCGGCGTAATTTCGCTCGGGACGCCGATGACGATGCGCGGATGGACCAGAACGCGGCGATTGTGGGCCTTCTGGATGAAGTAGGTGAGCATCTTCTCGGTAACTTTGAAGTCGGCGATCACGCCATCTTTCATCGGCTTGATGGCGACGACGTTACCGGGAGTGCGGCCCAGCATGTCCTTCGCTTCGCGCCCGACAGCGACGGGCTCACCGGTGTTCTTGTTGATGGCGACGATGGAAGGCTCGTTGACGACAATCCCTTTGCTGCGGGCGAAAACGAGAGTGTTGGCGGTGCCGAGGTCGATGGCGAGGTCGGAGGACAAAAGACTGAACACCGACCGCATGTTGTAGCCGTTCTTGGTCACGCTATTCCCCCAGATTTAGTGGGCGCCGCTGCGGTGGCGCATGAGTTTCGCCCCGAGTTACGGAATCACAACTTCCACGCGCTTGATGGCCGTGCCACCGCGGCGGTTCTGCCCGGTGATCACGATCTGATGACTCCCCCGAGTCATCGGTTGAGTGAAATACCGGAAATGGCCATCGGGCTGGATATCCGCCACCTGTTCGCCATTGACTATCAGGGCCGCGCCAGTTTCGGTGCGCCCGATAATTTCGACCACGCTGCCCTGAAGCTCGGTATTATCGACTTCAAGCAGCATATCCTGTTCCTTGCCTTGAAGGGCTAAGGTGAATTTGTGCGCTTCGCTGGCTTCGCTCAGCGTGTTTTTTTCGTCGATCGCGCGCACGCGCCAGAAGTAGTTGCCGGGCTCGAGGCCGGTGACGTCCACGCTGGTGGTGGCGACCTTCTTCTGCGCGATCACTTTGTTGAAAGTCATATTGGCGCTGGCCTGAAACTCGTAGAGCTTCGCCGTGGCCACAGGCTTCCAGGAGAAGTGCACGGGATCTCGTGCCGGGTCGGCAACCATAATCGGCTGAAGGTTGAGGGGCTCGACCAAGTCAGGCGGAGCGAGAACCTGGGAGGTGGAAACCGGACCGCCAGTGGGGAAACTCACGCGCTGCCATTGACCGATATCGAGATGTTCCGCGCCGCGGTCGAACTCGGCGCTCCCGGAAGAAATGGTGATTTCCTGCTGCTTGGTCGCGGGATCGCTGCGGACCGCCGCGCGGCTATTCTCGCGCAAGGAAGCGACTGCATTTTCGAAGGAAACTTCGGCCTTTGAACCGGGCACTTCCCACGTCCCGGTGGCCAAATCCACCTGGCCGGAACTGATGTGAACCGCAACCTGGGTTGGCTGGTTTGATGAAACGTTATTTTCTTCCACAGTAACCAGGGTATCGCCTTTAACGGTGTAAGTGGTGCCGTCAGCGAATGCGATGCGCGCGGCGCCCTCCGAATCGGTCTGGATCAGGTCGCCTTTATCCAGGCTGAGCTGGTAATCGGCATTGGTCCACTGCACCGAATTCACCTTTTTTACCTGCACCTTGCCATCCAGATTGACGAAGCGGGCCTGCCGGGCGGTGATGGTGGAAACGCGGCTATCGTGGGGCGAAATCGCCTCGGAAATGCGATCGATGATGACGGCGGAAGCCCGGGGGAAAACGATATAGAATCCGATGAGAATAAGGGATATGGCGCCAAGAAAATAGAGCACAACAGTGCGGTAGCGCACCGTGTGCCATTGCACCTCGACACGCGACACTTTGGCCGCCGCGGGAACTGTGGTTTTCGCTTCCACGGAAGAAATTACGCTCAATTTGGGAATCTAGCATAGGGGTATAGGCCTTTCAACAAAGCGGGCCGCGCGTATGCGTTACTCGCCAACCCCCTTTGGACACATAACGCTATTGGCGATTTGGCATCAGAAAAACACAAAAAAACAATCAATTTACAGGCCATGAATGGACGCCTGATTGGCGCCATATTGGCGGTTGACCCAAGTGGAGAACTTAGCGAGACTAATGACGACAAAGGATTTGTTTCGTTGCCGTTTGCCCGCCACATCCCGCGGCCTTCCGGCCGCAAGGCCGAACCAAATCGCGAAAGTGTGAGGGACGAACATGAACGAAGTAATCGGTGAGCTAACTCCCCCGGCAAGAATCATGCTGACGCCCGGCCCTTCGTGCCTGGATCCACGCGTGTACCGGGCCATGGCCGCTCCGCTGGTGGGGCACGTGGACCCCTGGTTCACCGAAATGATGAGCGACGTGCAGACGCTGCTGCGGCGGGCGTTTCGAACGCAAAACCGGATCACCTATCCGATTTCGGCTTCCGGCTCGGGCGGAATCGAAGCCGCCGTGATGAACACGCTGGAAGAGGGAGACGAGTGCATCGTCTGCGTCAACGGCGCCTTTTCCGACCGTATGGCCATCATGGCGGAGCGGATTCCGGCAAAAGTGATTCGGGTGGACGCGCCCTACGGGCGAACGGTTGATCCCGAAGACGTGCGGAAAGCGGGAAAAGGTCGCAAGATCAAGATGGTCGGTTTGACCCACGGCGAGACGTCAAGCGGCGTGGTGCAGCGCATCGACGATTACCGCAAAGTTGCCGACGAACTCGGAGCGCTGCTGATCGTGGACGCAGTCGCAACACTTGGCGGGATCCCGCTCGATGTGGACCGCCAGCGCATCGATATTTGCTTCAGCGGCACTCAAAAAGCGATCAGCGCCCCGCCGGGAATGGCTCCCATCACCGTGAACCAGAAGATTGAAGAGGTCATGCAAGCTCGAAAGTCGCCAGTGCGAAGCTGGTATTTCGATTTCAAGCCGGTGATGAATTATTGGGGCCATGAGCGCACCTATCATCACACTCCGCCGATCACCCTGATTTACGGTTTGCGCGAAGCCTTGCGGCTGGTGGCGGAAGAAGGGCTCGAAGCGCGCTGGGAGCGGCACACGCACAATCAGCAGGCGATGATTGCGGGACTGGAAGCGCTAGGGCTCGAATTGTTCGTTGCCAACCCCGAAGACCGGCTGGTCACCGTCACCGCTGTGAAAGTTCCCGCGAAAGTGGAAGACGGGAAGGTGAGACGGCAATTGCTTGATGAATTCAATATCGAGATTTCAGGCGGCCTGGGTCCCATGAAAGGCCGCATGTGGCGCATCGGCCTGATGGGATATTCGAGCCAGAAGAATAACGTGCTACTCTTTCTCGCCGCGATGGAGAAAGTGCTGCTCGACCAGGGAATGCAGGTTCCGGCGGGCGCCGGTGTGGCAGCCGCGATTCGCGCGTATCAGCAATTTTCGCAGCCGGCGGAAGTGGGAGCGAGGAAATAGAGACCGTGGCAAAGCCAATCTACCCAACCATTCCAAACGCAGGGGCCATGAGCGAATTCATCGGAGCGTTCGATGTGCCCTCCAAGGTGACCGATTACCGCTACAAGGTTCACTTCTCTCACTGTTACAACGGCATCGCTACGCGCCATAGCGACACGATGGATTGCAAGTTCCTGGTGGATGGCAAGGGCGTGATTCTCGGCTTGCACCATCTCGGTTTCGTCGCCTTTCGAGACAAAGCAGGACGCAACCTCACCGATCGCGAAGCGAGCTACATCGCCGCCGAATACCTGCGCGAGCGTCTCGAGCAGGAAGACGAGCACTCTCTCTACGACGTTTCGGCCGGCGATGTGCAGCGCGTGATTTCGAAACTCGGCATCTCCTGATTCCGCTTTCAAGACCTCCCATTCGTCGCAGGCAACAAGGCACGCGCGATCCATATCACCGCGTGTTGTTAGCCGTCGCCTTCGCGAATCCTCGAGCCTCTGCCTCTGTGAGAATGTGGTGGCGCACCCGCATCCCTGCGGTGGTACCCTTCTGCGGTAGGAGAGAATCACGTGGCAGCGCGAGCACCCGGCCATCGATGGAAGCGCCTAGCCTCTTTGCTTCCCTTCGTGTTTTTCGTGGTTCCCCTGCTCCTTGCTGCCCAGGCTGTCCGCGAAAACACCGGCATCATCGACATGGACGGCGAACGCTTTCCGCCCGAAGACCCCCACGAGAAAGCGGAGTGGGCTTTCGCGCGCTTTCATTACGACCTCGACTACGAATTCGGCCGCTTCCGCTTTCAGCGCTGGGCCGCCGATTATCCGAAGTCCGACCGTCAATTTGTGGTGGGCGTGCGGCGCCTTACGCGAGTGCAGGCACGCACCAAAGAGCATGTGATCGACGCAAAGGACGATGAACTCTACGATTGGCCGTGGCTCTATGTGGAAGATGCCGGCGCGTGGGTCTTAGAGCCGGAGCAGGCCGCCCGCCTGCGCGAATACCTGCTCCGAGGCGGCTTTTTCATGGTCGACGATTCGCACGGTGACTATGAGTGGGCAACGCTCCTCGCCGGAATAAGAATGATTTTCCCCGACCGGCCCGTCGAAGATTTGGAGAACTCCGACGAAATTCTGCACGTTGTCTACGATCTCGGGGATCGCGTGCAGATTCCCGGCACGCGCTACATTTGGGGGCATCGGCCGTACACGCCGGATAGCGCCGTTCCCAAATGGCGCGCGATCCGCGACGATCGCGGCCGCATTATGGTCGCCATCTGCCACAACTCTGATGTTGGCGACGCGTGGGAGTGGGCCGACAGCCCCAATTATCCGGAGCGCGCCGCTTCCCTCGCTTATCGCATCGGAATCAACTACATCATTTATGGGATGACACACTGAGGCAGTATCGTACTGCGCGGCTACGCAATCTGGCCTTTGCAGATGTTTTCTATCGGGTCCGGAAGTCCGGGGATTCTTCGGAATGCTTGGCGTGCGCAAGTCTCTCAGCGAGAAAATTCAAATATTCCCCAGGGATCCACGGCGACGAGAAACCGGTCTGGCTCGACCAGCACAGCGGTCGGCTTTAGTGGTGTGCCGCCTTTCAAGGTGAGATAAAAGACCTCGATCGGGTTTCCATCTTTGCTGAAGTGAACCAATGTGTCGCCAATCCCGGCCCAGACGTCGTGCGTTGTCGGATCGACAGCGGTAGCCGTGATCACCGGTTTATCCAGCGTCTTGCCGCCGAGATCACCGATGTTCACCCGCACCGTCGCAGTAACGTCTTCCTCGCCCGCGCCGAAGCGCCCGTGAGGCCCGAAGTGCGCGTCTCCAAAATGCGTGCCGCTGCCGCCGCGCATCTCTGCGCCTGGTCCGCCCATGTGGCCAAAGCGTTCGGCCCCGCCGGGAACTCCGCCGAACCTTCCCTCCGCCGGTCCGCCTGTGGGCGCAAAGCCGATCGCGTTGAACATCGCTCCATACGCGAAGGCCGCGGGGAGCGCCGCGTTGTTTTGCGCGAATCCGCTAGTGTTGTAGGCCGCATCTGCGCTCAACACGCTCGTATCTCCAAATGACGAGGAAGAATTCGCTCCCGTGTAAGAGAGCACCGCGTCGCCGTACGGATCGGATGCGCTGTCGCTCGCACCCGTATTGCCCGAGCCAAAATATTGCAGAGCATCGCCCTGCGGCGCCAGGTCATCGAAAGCCGCGCTTCCGCCAGCTCCGCCGCCGCGACGCCGTCCTCCGCCGCGCAGCGACGCGATATTGCCCGCGCCAAACTGAAAATTTGTTCCCTCGCCCGATAGCGTGCCCGAGAACATTCCGCCCAGGCTGCCGCCAGCCATGCCGCCGGGAGTAGGCCCGCCACCACCGCCCTGCCACGCGCCCATCTGCATCGCAGCGCGCCCAAAGCTGCCGCCAGAGCCCAATATGCGGCTGAGCCCCGTTCCCATCCCGCCGCCAAATTTCATGTCGCCCGATGACCCCACCGAGAACCATCCCGCGGTCTGGTCGGAAAAGGAAAGATGGGTCACATTCAGGGTGAATTCCACGCGGTCGTTGGGCGATGTCGCTCCGCGCTCAAAAAAGCTCTTGGGAACGGTGGCTTCGTAGGCCACATAGCCGTAGCGATCGTATTTTCGCAACAGCGGCTCAGGCCGGGACGTAAACGCAAAATAAATATCGCCCGCAGGGCTCGCCGTGATTTTCCCCCACTCGACCATCGGCTTTTTTTCGGCGTTCGCCGGCGCGGCATCTTCCAAATCTCCCGGATCTCCGAAGGTTCGAATCACGTTGCCGCTTTCATCCATCACCTGCACCAGGCGCTTCGAAGTGAGGGACGTAACGGCAAACTCGCCATCCGGCAGCGCAACAACCGAGGTAGGAGCCATGACCGGAACTTTAGCCGCGACAGATCCATCCGAATTGAAAACGTCGACGGAATTGGAGCCGCGGTCCGCGACGAGCAGAGCGCCGTCCGAGCCGAGATCCATATCCACGGCATATCGGATCTTCACCCCTTGCGAGTTTTCGTTGGGAATTTGCCGGACCAGATTTCCATTGGCGTCGTAGACGGAAATGACTGTCATGGGCTTGGCGAGAACATAGTAGTGGCCAGAAGGATCGCGCTTGATCGCGGTCACACCCGCGCCTACCGTTGGAAATACGCGCGTGTGCGGCTCGATTACGCTATAGAGCGATTGAGCATTCAGCGGACAAGCCGATAGGATCGCGAAGAGACAAACCAAAACGGCCCCGCACACGCGCACGGTCGTGTGACGAGTCATGCTCTTACCCATCTCCCTTACTCAGACAATTGCTCAGACAACTGGCCAGACGAGTTCCGTAACTCTGTTGTTCCCGCTTGGCGCGCGAGAAGTTCCACTTGTTGTTAGAGTGCTCGGTTACTTTGCTTGCAAGTAGCTCTGGCATTAAACGTGCTCGCGCCTCTGGGCTTTTCTTGTGCGTTCGGACCGCGCGTCAAATCAGTGCACCGTGGCAACTCGTTCCTTCACTTGCTCCGACAGAGCCTGTACCTGTTCCTTGGTGATGCGAGCTTCACCGCCGAGAACCACGAGCAGCCGCTGCGAACCTTCATCGCGAAATTCCGCAGTCTGAATGGTTGCGTAGCCTTGAATCGCCGGCGGAAGCGTCGCGCGGAGATCCGTACCCTTCCGCATGGCCGCCAGGATGGCGGACCGAATCTTCTCCTTCAGCATTTCCCCAAGCGACCCGGACCGAAGCAGCTCGCCGAGCGAACCGTCGGCTTCGATATCGGTAATTTCGGGCTCGAGGCGCAGCTCTGCATTGTCTTTGTCGATGGCGGGAGTGAGCTTGAGCTGAACCGTTGCATTGCCGCCGATCAACCTTTTCGTCTGCGTTTTGCCGAACAATTTCACGCAGGCCCATCGCTCGTAATGAAATTCCACGGTCGTGACGCTTGCGGGCGGCACCGGCAGCAGGGTCGCGTGCTGGACCATGATGCGGTCGCCGCAAGGCTCGTCTCGATCGAGCTCCGCGCTCAGCAGCGGCGTCATGTTCTGCTGCAAATCGGAGAGGTCCGCGTCCAATTCGAGTGTGAACACGTATAGATCGCGATTCTGCGTGACCATCGACACCACTCCGTACGCCGTAATTGCGATCGGCTGGTCCTTCACCTGCAATGGAATTTTTGTGGGCGGGATTTTGATCGTGAGCTTCTGAGCGCGAACGGGAGCCGAGAAAAGTTCGAGAATCGCTGCGAAAGCTAAGACGTAACGCCACCTGCAAAGGTTTCGGAAATTCACGGGGTATATAAAGCCGGTACTTTCTTGTTCGAGATTTAAGGCACCCAGCATCGTCGATGATAATCGTGCTGGCGGAGTTGCCTCATCCTTCGGTTTGGCGGGAAATTCTGCTCGTTTACGCCGAAGACGAATTCAATACCGCGCTGGACATCGATCCAGCGTTCAAACCCGCGCTTCAGGATCGCGAAGACGCGCTGAAGCGAATCCGCGAGAACAGCCCCTAAGAAACGCGCAGCTCAGGAAAGATCCGGGCGGCCGCCGCGGCCCGGCGAAGATGCCACGGCACGCTGCGAATCTTGCGAAGGCGCGTGCGAAGCGGTATCGAACACGTCGCGGATCTGCGCAGCCACAGCGGCGAACTCCGCTCTGCCAAGCAGCTGGGCCGATCGCGGACGTGCGAACGGAACATCGATCACGGCCGCGACGCGTCCTGGCCGCGCGGTCATCACCACAACACGATCGCTCAGAAACACCGACTCCGGAATCCCGTGCGTGACGAACAGCACCGTCTTGTGCTCTTCGAGCCAGATGCGCTGCAGCTCGATGTTCATGGTCTCGCGCGTCATCGCGTCGAGCGCGGCGAACGGCTCGTCCATCAGCAGAATTTTGGGATTGTGCACCAGCGCTCGCGCGAGCGCCACGCGCTGCTGCATACCACCGGAGAGCTCGCTTGGAAGGCGCTTCTCGAATCCGCCGAGCCCTACCATGCGAATAAGCTCGCGCGCCCGTTCTTCGTAATCGGCCACACGCCGGCCCTGCACGTCCACAGGAATCAGCACGTTGCGCATCACGGAAAACCATGGCAGTAGCAGCGGCTGTTGAAACACGAGGCCCACGTCAGGCCGCGGATCGCGAACTTCAGTCTCCCCCACCAGCACTTTCCCGGTGCTCGGCGCAAGAAGTCCTGCGACGAGCCGCAGCAACGTGGTCTTGCCGCAGCCGCTTGGCCCGAGAAGCGATACGAATTCCCCTGGTTTGACTTCGAGCCGAACTTCTTCAAGGGCGGTGAGTTGTTTTCCTTCGCGGGTTTCAAAACGGCGCCCGACGCCCAGGAAACTGATTCCATCGGATTCCAAAGAAGAGCGCGCGCCTGCCGTCACGTGGGCCACATCACTTCCAGTTTCGCGCCTGCATCACGATCGCATTGCGGTCGAACTGGTTGTACTGCGCGAGAAAGGAATTCGTGAAAAAATCCGAAGGCGCGATAGGCGCCGGAATCTGTCCCGCGTCAACCAGGTACTGCTGGATCTTCGCGAAGGTGGTCGCGTCCTGACTGCCCCACTGAAAATCGACGGGAAGCTCGTCGGCTGCCATGTCGCGAATTTGAGATTTGACGATCGCGAGATCGTTCTGAAGCGCTTTCGGATCGTTTCTATCTTTCGGCGCGCGGTCGGGATATTGCTTCCAGAACACGCGGACAGCTGCCTCAGGGTTCGTCATGAGGAACACGGTAGCTTCCGCCGTGGCTCGGCCGATCTTCGCGATCACGTCGGGATTCTTCGCAATGAAAGACTGCGTGGCGAACAGATTGAAGCTGTACTGCGTCAACTCGTCCGGCGTAGGCGGCAACACGCGAAACGAGTACCCGGCCATCTGTTGTCGCGCGATTCCTCCCGTAAAGCTTACCTCCGCATCAACGCTCCGGTTTTTCAGCGCTTCAAATGACGGCGTGCCGTATCCCACGCTGATTACCCGCACGTCGGTGAGGCTCATGCCCGCTTCCTTCAGCCGCGCGCGAAGATACGTCATGCCGCCGCTGCCAAGGTCGTTCACGCCGACCGTCTTGCCTTTCAAATCGTGGATCGATTGGATCGGTGAATTCGGGTTCACGACGAAGCGGTTCGTGCCATGCCGGCAAATCGCATAAAACGAGACGAGCGGAATCTTGTTATTTGCCCGTTGGATCATCACGGGATCAGGCTGCGCGATGCCCACATCCGCCCGACCCGAAAGCAGGAGTTGCGCTGTAGAGGCGGACGATTGTCCGGGAACAATTTCGACGTCGAGCCCTTCCTGCTCGAAATAGCCAAGAGCCTTCGGAAGCGTGGCGTAGGGATAGCCGATGTTCAGGTCGGCGGTTGAAACCGCGTAAGTGATTTTTCTCGGCGCCGCCGGGGATGCAAGCAGAGACGCAGCAAACGCCGCGCAGCACGTAACCGCCCCGAGCGTGAGGCCGAGAAAGAAACCGCGGCGCCGGTGGTGGCTTGCAGGATCCCCGTACAGCATGATTCCTTCCTCCGCTTTCTTGTGGCACCGCAAGATCACGCGCCGCTCGCTCCATCCCGATGGCGTCCCCAGAACACCATCCGCTGGCCCAGCATGCGAATGATCCCATGCAGCACAAAACCCGTCACCGAAAGCACCGCGAGCGCGGCAAACTCACCGGCCATATCCAAATTTGTATTGTAGGTAAGGATTCGATAGCCCAGACCACCCACCGCGCCAAGAAATTCGGACACGACGGCCGCGATGATCGCCAACACGATCGCCAGTTCCAGCCCCGCGAACAACGACGGCAACGCGCTTGGCAGCTTTACGCGCAAGAAAACGCGCCAGCGCCGGCCGCAATAGGCGCGCAGCATATCAAGTTGGTCCGGGTCGGTGCGCTCGATTCCCGAAAGCGTATTGATCAGCACCGGGAAAAATACAGTCGAGATAACCAGCGCCACTTTCGACTCGATGCCAAAACCGAACCAGATCAGAAACATCGGCGCCAGCGCCGTCTTTGGCACCGACTGCAAGCCAATTACATAGGGATAAACGATGGTGCGCACAGGACGAAACTCGGAAATGAGCAGCGCCAGCAGAAATCCCACGAAGCTGCCGCCAAAAAAACCGATGGCGACCTCGCGCATCGTGACGATGAGGTCATTAAAAAATGTTCCGTCCTTTGAATTCGCAACGAGCGACTGCCACACGCGCAACGGACCTGGAAAAATCGCAGGGGAAACGTCGAACTTCGTTGTGTACCACTGCCAAAAAGCTACCAGCAGAATGGCGCTTGCCAGCCACGCTCCGAATCGCGACACTTTGGTGTAATCGGCGCGGCGCGCGCTCCATCCCGGCAATGTTTCCTTCCGCTCGATCACAGGCTCTGGCGCTGCCATCGGTCAAAAGGCTCCCACGTCGGCGAAGCGCTTCTTCTGCCACTTCAGCGCGGCGGAAACCCCGCTCTCCTTCGAAATTTGCGTGAACTCGTTTTCCGCTGCGGTGCTCAGACCGATTACCGAACGGTCCTGCGCAATCTCGTGAATGGTCTTGTGTCCCATCGCCTCATAGAAGCGATTCACCAGCGCCTTGTTCTTCGCGAGCGTTCCCGGTGGCAGCAGGCACATGTGACGAACCACCTGGTCCACCCGCGCGTCAAGCCCATCGGCGCTCACCACTTCGTTGATAAGTCCCCAAGCCTCCGCGCGCTTCGCATCGAGGAAGCGCCCGGTAAGAATCAATTCCCTATACTGCCGCGGCGGAAGTGCCAGCGCGAGGATTGGAGCCATAGTGCTGCCGCCAAACTTCACTTCCGGCTCGCCGAAAAAAGCGTCCTCACTCGCGTATGCGAGATCGCAGGCCAGGCACAACGCGAATCCTCCGCCGAGACACGCGCCGCGAACCTTTGCGACCACGGGTTGTGGCAGCGACCATACGCGTTGCAGCCCCGTATAGCCAAGGCGGAAATGCTCCGCCCAATCGGCGGGAGTGGGATGCGGCTTCGTCGGATCGATGCTTACGTCGAATCCTGCAGAGAACGCGCGCCCCTCGCCAGTAAGCACGACCACCCGAATCGATTCATCCACGGCGATACGATCGAGCGCGGCAGCAAGCTCTCTCATAATGTCATTGGTGAGCGCATTCAACTTTTCGCCGCGATGGATGGTCACCGTTGCGACGGTATCATTCGTCTCGCAGCGAACCAGGGCAGCGTTCGAGGTCGTGATTTGGGTCATTGTGAAGGCTCCGCAAGGAAGAGCAGCCGCGCGTCCGCGATAATTCCTCCCGGATTGGCGGCGTTGACGATCACCGGGTTCAGCTCGAGCACCTCGAGCCGCTTGCCAATCGCCACCGCGAGCTCGCCGGCGCGCACAATCATCTGCGCAAGTTTATCGAAGTCAGCTTTCGGCCCGCCTCGAAAACCGCTGAGAAACGGGATCGCGCCGCTCCGCTCGATAGCATCGAGCGCATCATCCTTATCGAAAGGTGTCACAAGCAGTGCGTTTCGATCGAGAATCTCAAGCAAGCGGCCGCCAAGCCCGAAAGCCACCACCGGACCGAAGCTCTCGTCGATCTTCGCTCCCACATATAGTTCCACACCGCCTTCAATCTGTGCAGCCGCAACGATCTCCTCTCCGGCAACGCCTCCGACAGGCGGATCGAGGCAACTTCGCAATCGTTCGTAGGTTCCCGGAGCCGTTTCAGGTGTCACATCCAGGGCGACGCCGCCCACGTCGCTCTTGTGCACCACGCGCGCTGTATCGATCTTCATCACGATGCGCCCGCCAAGCTCGCGAGCGACGCTTGCAGCTTCCCCGCCGCTCGCAACGCGGCGCATTGTTGGCGCCGGAAACCCGGCCTGCGCGAGCAATGCGAACAGCTCTGCTTGTCCAATGGCCGCTCCGGCGCTGCGACCAAACGAAGGAAGGTTACTCACCGGTGCACACTTGCTGCCGGAATGCGCCTGGTGCCGCGCCAGGCGCTGACCGTAAATCTCCAGGTGACGAATGGCGCGCAAGGCTTCGCAGCTTCCTTGCAGCGCCGGGATATTCGCCTCGTTCACTTCTTTCAGCACTTCCACGTCCGCGCCGCCAGCCCGGCTCGCCATCGCCACAATCGGTTTGCCGATGCGCCCCGCTTCCTTCGCTGCCGCGCCAAGAATCTCCCGGTTCAGTGAAAATTCGAGATCGGGGCTGTCGCGATTAAATCCCTGCAGCACTGCAATCACATCCACGCTTGGGTCGGCGGCGACGGCACGGATCGCATTGGCCATGCGGTCCTGATAGCTGCCCGGAACGCTGTAACCCGTTCCCACGTCCACTGGATTGCGCGGCCACACATCGGCGGGAAGATGAAGCACACGCTGCAGCGCCGCCAGTGTCTCCGGGCCAAAAGCCGGCAACGCAACGCCGTGATCGACACACTGATCGGCGATCGCGCCGAGCTCGCCGCCCGATGTGCCCAGCATCCCCACGCGAACTGACTTCGGGTGCGCGCGCCAGCAAGCCGCGAGTTCCACCGTTTGCGCGAGCTCGTCGAAATCTTCCACCAGAATGAAGTTTGCCTGCCGGAGCGCCTGCTTATAAACGGCGCCCGATCCCGCAATCACGCCCGTGTGCCCGCGCGAGACTGCCCCGCCCTGCTGCGTGAGCCCCGCCTTCAGCACGATCACCAGTTTTCCAGCCGCGTGAGCGCGTTCCGCCAACGGAAACAAGTCGGGCGGATTGCGAAAGCCTTCTACAAACGCTACCACCAGCCGTGTGGCCGGATCGTCAATCCCGTACGCAATGAGATCCTCGGCGCTCGTCACGGCTTCGTTTCCAGTCGACGCGAGGAACGACAATCCGTGGCGCCCCGCAATGCTCTGCAACAGCGAAGCCACCGAGCCGCTCTGGCTGATCGCTGCAATCGAACCTGTCGCAACGCCCGCGGATATTTTGAAGCTCGAAACCGAAACGCGATTCGTGAAGCTCAGAAACCCGAGGCAGTTCGGCCCCAGCGCGGGAATGCCTGCCTCGGCACAGAGCCGCTGCAGCCTCGATTGCCGCTCCGCTCCGTCCGCGCCGCGTTCGAGGAATCCGCCCGAATGAACCATAAGCGCGCCTGTGCCACTCGCAATTGCCTCTTCCACGGCCGGCAGCACCTTTTCGTCCGGGAGATTGATGGCCACGATGTCGGGCGGCTCGGGCAGTGCGGCAAGATTGGGCCAGCATTTCCGGCCCATAATTTCGCTTCGCGTGGGATTGATCAGAAAAATTTCGCCCGTGTAGCCGAGGTCTTCGTTCGTTTGCAGAAACCGGCTGGTGAAGCTCACGCTGCTCTGCCGTCCGCTCGCACCGACAAGCGCAATGCGGCGCGGGTTCGAAATCGCTTCCCATCCGGCCCGGCTCAGCCGCGGCGCCCACGCGCCACGCGGCACGGCGACGCCCCCGGCCACGCCCGCAGAAATAGCACCGTTCGCCATCGACTGCGTCACCGCCGCACCACTCCACGGAAGCGTGCCGCAGCAAACCCGCGCCAATCCCTCGCGATGCCCCTCACCTGCCTCATCTCAAATCTACGCACGCTGCTTTTCCCGGGTTTCAAATTCCACCTGAGCTGTTCCGCTGTTCGTGCGAAATCCCAATTCGCTGTGGCAGGCAATCTCGAGATCCACTAAGCCGCGCCCCTCGACCACCGATTTGCGCGTGACTCGCCCCGTGCAGATCACCTTAAAGCCCACCAGCACCCAGTCTTCGTTGCGCTGCGAGATCTTTGTCACAAACGCATTCGGCCCGGCCCAGCCCGTGAGCATCGCGCCGAACCATGGGATGCGCAGTACGCCGGGAGCAAATGCGTCTGGCACGTGTTCGACGCGGCCAATGCGGTCGAACCCGGTGCCGAGCGTCACAGCGTTGAATCGTCCCATATCGAAGGCCATCAGCGGCCCATGCTCCCATGCAGGAACCTCTTCGCCTTCTGCGACATCCTCGAAATATCGCGGCGCGTCGTAGCGTCGCGCGGGCGTGGGAAAGGTGCCCGGCAGAGCGGGGCCCGTCGCGACATTGCGCGTGAACTGCCCCGGCGCCATTGGCGGATAATTCTGCGCCATCGTTCCCGCTTCCGTAACTCTCTTTGCATCGAACCGAAAAGTATACGAGTTCAGCCTCGCGACAAGCTCACCTTTCTGGTTCGTGAAGCCCATCCCTTCGTTCACCAGAACCGCATCGCCCAATTTTCGCGATTTCTTCAGCTCGGCTCCCGCGATCTTCCCGTGAGAAAGCACCGTGTCCCCAGGGCGAACCGGCCGGAAAAACTCCCAAGCTTCCGTTGCGTTGTCGCTGCCAGTCATCTCCTCGCCATTTGCATTTTTTATTCCCGGCATCTTGCCAAGCCATGCGGGCGACCCGTGCGCGTAGAGATACCCCGGCGGCGCGATGATGCCACGCCAGCGTGTCTTTGCGGCAAATTCGCCATCCAGATACAGTGCGTTGGGATCGGGAATGCAGTAAGCGAAGTGGCGAATTGTATCTCGAGTAACTTCGTAATTGAATTGTTCCGGCTGAGGAAGGTCTCGTCCTACCAGGGCAACGTAACCGGAAACGTCCACTCCCGCGCCGCTCATCGGGGTTTCGGCCTGTTCAGAAGCCGGAAACAAGCGGCTGCGCCCGATGAAAATATGCTGCTGGAACTGCCAGAACCGTCGAAGCAAATCATTTGGCTTTGCCCGGTGTGCTGAAAGAGCTTTCACCTGCGGCGCGGAAACTGTATTGTACAACATGGGCATACCATCGCAGCCGGGCAATGCCACGCCCCCCGCGAATTCTCTCCCGGTATCAAGAGCATCCGAAGCGCCCGGCACCAATCCGCAAGAAAATGCTTATGGCCTGCGCCGTGCCGCCCTTTCCCCGATGGAAACGCTGGCGCAATCCGTTTCCACCGTCGCCCCCACTCTTACCCCGGTTGCAACCATCCCTTTGGTAATCGCTCTTTCGGGCAACGGAACCTGGCTCGCCTACGTGCTGGCCACAGTGGCTATCCTTTTTGTCGCCTGGTGCATTGGGCGCTTTGCCCGCTACACGTCGTCGCCTGGCTCGCTCTACTCCTACGCCACGATGATCCTCCCCCCATGGCTTGGGGCTACCGCTGCGTGGAGCCTGCTGTTTGCTTACGTTTGCACCGCGGCCAATAGCATCGGTGGATTCTACGCGTTTGGCGGTCCGCTGTTTCACCAGGCCACGGGCAGCAACGTTTCACCTGTGCTGCTGTGTACGCTTATCACCGTGATTCCCATCTGGATCGCCTGGCGCGACGTGCAGATCTCCGCGCGGCTGATGCTCTCCATGGAAGCCGTTTCGGTCGCGCTGATCGTCGTGGTGGTGGCTCTTGTGCTGCTGCGTCACGGCTTGCACGGCGACGCGCCGCAATTTCGCCTGCAAGGTATGACGGGCAGCGGCCTTCGCCTCGGCGTCGTCCTGGCCGTGTTCAGCTTTGCCGGTTTTGAAAGCGCAACCACCCTGGGCGCCGAAGCGCGCGAGCCACTCAAAACAATCCCCCGGGCGGTGATGCTCACACCTATCCTGGGCGGCGTATTTTTCACTATTTGCGCCTACGCCGAACTGCTCGGGCTGCATCTGTCGGGTAGCGACCTTGCCACCACCAACATGCCGATGCACGTGTTGGCCAACGTCGTCCACGTGCCGGCCTTCGCCTTACTGATCGACTTAGGCGCGCTGGTTACCCTTTTCGCGGGTGTGCTTGGATGCATCACCGCCGCAGCGCGAGTGCTCCTACTGATGTCGCACAATGGGCTGATTCACGGGGCCTTGCGCACCACTCACGAGCGCAACGAAACGCCCGGCGGCGCGATCTTGTTCTCCGGTCTCGCTGCGTTGATTCCTGTCGCAATACTCGCTGGAAGCGGCGTGAGCGGCCTGGACGTTTACGGCTGGACCGGTTCCCTCGCCACCTACGGTTTCATCGTCACCTACGGATTGGTCTGCTTCGCGCTTCCGCGATACCTGCGCAAGCATCACGGAGTTGTGAACGCAGCGACCAGGATAATTCCGTGGGTCGGCGTCCTCGCCATGGTGCTCGGGCTAATCGCAAACCTGTATCCCGTGCCCGAGGGCCCTTACGGCAAGCTGCCCTACATCTATCTCGCGTACCTCGCCGCGGTATTGCTCTGGTTTGCAGCGCGCTCCGGATCACGCGCCGCCAAGCGCGAGCGGGATCGTGCCTGACATTCCAATGCTTGGCACTGCCCCTGTACGCGCTTTCTCCGACTTGAAACGGCGGCTCCGTAGATGTATCTTCGGGGCACTGGGGCACTGGCCTGATAGGCGAAGCCAGGCGGCGAGTTTGACGCGCGGATCCAATGGACGGATCTAAAACGCTGCAGCCGCTTCGGAGCGACCCAAAGGCCAGATGGAGCCGCAATGTCCATCCGCATCATTACCGTCGAACGGGAATATGGCAGCGGTGGCGCCGCAATTGCGCAGGCGCTGGCGAAAAGGCTGGGCTGGAAACTTTACGACCGCGAGCTCACCACGGAAATCGCGCGTATGGCGAACGTGGATCATCGCGCGGCGATGCGTTGCGATGAGCGCGTCGATAATCTGCTCTATCGCCTCTTCAAGGTTTACGCGCGCGGCAGCTATGAACGGTCGCTTCCGGTGGGCGAGCGCGCTTTCGATACCGACTGCATGGTGGAAACGATGCATAAGGTCGTCGAGGACGTGGCCTCGCACGGAAACTCCGTGATCGTGGGACGCGGTTCGGCTTACTTCCTGCGAAGCCGCGAGGACGCGTTTCACGTTTTCACCTACGCCCCGGTAGACGAAAAGGTCCGCCGCCTGAAAATGATTGGCAAGTCGGAAAAAGAGGCGCTGCAGCTCATCAGCGAAATAGACCGCGAGCGCGCCTCCTTCATCCGGCACTATTTCAACGCCGAATGGCCTAATCGCTCGCTCTACAACTTGATGATCAATACGAAGTTCGGCGACGAATACGTGGTGGATATGGTCGTTCAGCACATCGCCGCAATCGATAAGCTCGAGGCCAGCCTGTCCGCGCCGCAATCCGCCACTGCATAAAAGCTTGCGGAACACGAAATGTAGCTCGCCTCTTTAGAGGCGAGGCTCTTCCTAATCCGTTCGCCCTTCTGCAGCAGTTGCTTGCGATCAAGCCGCAAGCCCGGTGCGTGTGGCATAATCAGGGGTACGCCATTGGCTCGAGAGGTCGCGGAAACGGTCAGCTTTCTAGGGGGTCGGAGCTTCAGCTCCGACAACAAAGCCCGCATTTAAGAAGGGCTTTAGCCCCTGAGGAACCGCTTTTGCTCTTTTTTCCGCAGCGTCTTGATGCAGCGTGGGCGTCTGCGCCTCGGCGCGTCATGAATTACCGCACAAAAATCCGGCGGAAATGGCTGGCCGCGCACCGCAAGATGCGCGAGGCCAAAATGATCGCGAAGGGGCTCGCCTCCACGCGGCACCCCTTGCTCGTCCACGTCATCCCCATGCGGCGCTGCAATCTTGCTTGCACCTACTGCAACGAATTCGACGATTTCTCGAAACCGGTCCCCCTCGACGAGATGTTCCTGCGGATCGACCGCCTCGGCGAAATGGGCACGGCGATTGTCACCATCAGCGGCGGCGAACCGCTGCTGCATCCAGACCTGGACGCGATCATCGCCCGCATTCGCAAGAACGGCATCATGGCCGGGCTGATCACCAACGGCTACCTGCTCGTCGCAGATCGTATTCAGCGTCTCAATCGTGCCGGTCTCGAGTACTTGCAGATCAGCATCGATAATGTGCAGCCGGACGACGTTTCCAAGAAAAGCCTGAAAGTGCTCGACAAGAAACTCGAGCTGCTGGCCGAGCACGCCGATTTTCAGGTGAACATCAATTCCGTGCTGGGAAGCGGAATCTGCAATCCCGAAGATGCCCTGGAGGTCGCGCATCGTGCCATCGCGCTGGGCTTCACCTCCACGGTGGGCATCATCCACGACGGCAACGGCCAGCTTCAACCGCTTGGCCCCCGCGAGCGCGAAATCTTCGAGGAGATCATGTCGCTTGGAAAGCGTTCTTTCGCGCGGGTGAACGGCTTCCAGCACAATATCGCCGCCGGACGGGAAAACGATTGGCGCTGCCGCGCCGGCGCGCGATACCTCTACATCTGTGAGGACGGCTTGGTGCATTTCTGCTCGCAGCAGCGCGGCTATCCGGGCATTCCCCTCGCAGAGTATAGCGACGAGCGCCGGCGACGCGAGTTCCGCACCAAAAAAGGCTGCGCCCCGCGGTGTACTGTTTCCTGCGTTCACCAGATTTCCGTGCTCGATTCCTGGCGCGCTCCGCAGGATATCGATCCCACGGTCTCACACGGTCACGGCCCACTGGTTCAGCTGAGTGGATCTTCGCAACATTGATGTCTCACGCTAGATTCCCACGGATTTCGCTACGCACGATTCGCCCTTCGCGCTACAGTCGCCGTATACACGCTATGAAATCGAATGAGGCAAAAGCTCGATGACGGCTGTCGCCTGGGTCGTGCTGGGGGTTCTCGTCGCGGCGGCCGCGGCGTGGGTTGCGTGGTCCGCGGGAAAGCGCGGCGAAGATCAGCTATCTTCCGTGCGGCAGGAGCTGCAAAACTCCCTGGCCACACAAAATCAGGCCATCGCATCGCAAATCAACGGGCTGATGCTGGCCGTGAACCAGCAATTAGGTCAAGTGCGGCAGGAGCTGCAGACCGGCGTCTCCAACACCAGCCAGCTTGCTTCCGACGCCCAGCGAGAAGTGGCGCAGAAACTGCAATCTTCCACCGAAGCGCTGCTGCAAATGAGCCAGAAAATTGGCGAGGTGCAGCAGACTAGCCAGGACCTCTCCAAGGCCACGCAAACGCTTCAGTCGATCCTCGGCGGCGCGAAGACGCGGGGGACGCTCGGCGAAGTCACCCTCGAGCGCCTGCTGCAGGATGCGCTCCCTCAGAACGCGTACGCCACGCAGCACAGATTCTCGTCCACGGGTGCCATTGTCGATGCCATTGTGCGCAGCGGCGATCGCCTTCTAACGATCGACTCCAAATTTCCGCTCGAGGCCTACCGCCGCCTCATCGAATCCGGAGATCCCGCCCGGCGCGATTTTGCGCTGGCCGTGCGAAAGCACGCGGACTCGATCGCCGAGAAGTACATCCTTCCCGATGAGAACACCTTCGATTATGCGCTGATGTTTGTGCCCTCCGAGGGTGTGTATTACGAATTGCTGATGACCCACGATGCAAAATGGGGCCGACTGGACGAATATTGCCGCACCAAGCGCGTGTTTCCGGTCTCTCCCAATACTTTTTATGCCTGCCTCAGCGCCGTAGCCATCAGCCTGCAAGGGCAGAAAATCGAAGAAAACGCGCGGCACCTTCTCTCCAGCCTTTCGGGGCTCAAAAAGCAGATGGAGACCTTCGAGAGCCTCTATGAAAAACTCGGCGGGCACCTGCGTCACGCTCAGCAGTGCTACGAAGACGCCGAAAGCCGCCTGAACCGCGCGCGTAATTCACTCGAACAGATGTCTCAGGGAGCGCTTCCGGAGCCCGTGCAGGGAACTTTGGAGCCCAGCGGGAAGTGGAAAGAACTCTTCTGAATTCCTAAAGCTTCACCGATCGTCGCACCGCTTTCTACGAAAGCGCTGTGCGCGCCGCTTCCAGTAGCGTGCGAAAGTCCCCCGCCACGGTATTTCCAAGAAGCCCGTCCAGGTCCCTGCGCACATCATCGGTGCGGTCCGGATGCTCGTCCAGTTGTTTGACCAACCGGGTGATGTCGCGCTGCGCGTGCTCGTTGGCGAGGGGTAATGCCGCTTCGAGATAAGCGCGCGCCAGAGCGTCGTCAGGCGCAGTTAAGAGTTTTGCATCGAATGAAAAGTCTCCCGAGCGGATGGCCTGCGCCTCCACTCGCGCAATATTCTCCTGCCCTCCGGACGTAAACAGTTCCTGCATATCGCCGCGCGAGAAGCGGAGAATGCCGGGCGTCTGGTTCTCCACCACGATGTGAAGCCGCTGGTCCGAGCCGCGCACGCGCACTCCCACCTGGGCTTTTTCGTTCAGCGCCAGCCCGGACGCTGGGAATTCCGCGTCGAGCGAGACCAGAGTCGTAGTCGCCGTCCACTGCCCTGAGGGCAAAATCGTCGAAGTGATCAGGATTTTTGCCGGTCCCGGAGCCGATTTCGCGCCGGGAAGCACGGAAAGGCATTCGGGAGAAGCCGCAAGCACCAGCGCGTTCTCTCCGTTGATCCGCACCCGGTTTGCATCCGCGTCTCCGCGAAAGCCGGAGCCACACACGGAAAATGGCTCCTTCATCGACACCACCGGATCCACCGCAACCGGGTGCTGGCTGCCCATGGCCCGAACAGGATCGATCAGCGCCGCAGCCGATGCCCCGGAGCCTTTTGCCAGCACGATTTGCCCGCTGGTGGGAGCGGTGAAAGATGCGCGGCCTGTCCTGTCCGTTTTAAGCTTTGCTCCCGCGACTTCCACTGTGACGTCCGGCGCCAGCCGGCCGTCAACTCCGAGCGCAGCCAGTGTCGCAGGTTGTCCCGCAATCACACGCGAAGGCAGCACCAGGGTGACTGTCCACGTGGTGGGTGACGGCACAGCGGTGGGATCGGATTGCTGCCGGGCCGAAGAACTCATCCGCGGCGAGATCGCGAAGCAGACGAGAGCAAAGAGCCCCCCGGCGGTGATTTTCAAAAGCGTTCGACTTTTCGGAGTGCAACTGCGGCCAATCATATCTCATCCGCAGTATAACCAAACCTCGACACAGTTGCAGGCCGCACGCTTCCTTCGCAGCAATACCTTTTCATTTCCTGACGGGTTGCGAAAAAAGGGGCGTGGAAGCCGGGACGAAGTTTCGGTACACGTTTGCAGGCCGTGGCTTTGAGTCGTGCAGCTCTACGGAACTACCACCTGCGCCTCATTCGAGTAGACGCTTTCGATGCTGTTGTTCCCGATGGAGGTGACCACGTAGTAGTACGTTCCGCTCGAAAGGCCGGAGTCCGTGTACGTGTCTTTCGTGTCCGCAGCGGTATTCAATTTGGCAAAAGGGCCACCGGAGAGCTGGCTCCGATACACGGAGTATCCCACCGCGCTGGCCGCCGGCGTCCATGAAAGGTCGACGCTGTGAACTGCGGCATTGGTCGTCACTCCCGTACCTGACACCGCAACCTGCACGTTGGAGTTGGATGCGTTGCTGGCCACCGTCAGCCTTCCGCTGGCGACGCCCGCCGCGGAAGGCTCAAAATTCACCGACACCGTCACCGACTGGCTTGGCGTCAGGGTCACGTTGGAACCGCCACTCACCGTATAGCCTGTTCCCGAAACGGAAACTGCGGAAATCTTGAGATTCTCGTTGCCCGTGTTCGTCAGGCTGATCAATTGCGACGTCGAACTGCCTATCGTGATGCTCCCGAAGTTCACGCTAAGGCTGCTGGCGGAGAGTACGGCTGCCTGCACGGCTGGGGTATTGCTGCTTGAGTTTGACGTAGAACTGCTGCCAGAACTGGGGTTAGAGTTCGCGCCCTCGGTGCCGCTGCCGGCCGTATCACCGGCGCCAGCCGTCGTCCCGGTCGCCCCGGTCACTGGCGCCCCATTGGTGGAGGTCCCCATGCTTGTGGCCGATTTTAGCTGCCGGGTTGTCCCCACGCATCCGCCCAGCGCAAAACTTGCCACCAGCACAGCTACTCCCGCCCATTTCCCCGCCTTGCCGTCCCTGTTTGCCAGCCTCATATCCGGAGTTTTTCGACCTTTCCCAACGTGTATTTCTGTCACGCGAGGATTGTCGGGCTTCAGGGAGGGGGGCACTACTGGACGTCAGTACATAGTTGGGACAGTTCAGCGAGCTGTCCAAACTGAAAGAAAGCAAAGACCTTAGTACAGTTAGCGCGTGGTAACTTTGCGCATGAGTCTACTGAGTACCGGTACCTCTCTGCTCCTGTGTTTTGGAGCAGCCATGCTAGACTTCCAACCGGGCAACTGAGGGCCAACCGAGGCCATGCCAAACCAGGATGGGTAAGATATTTGAACTGGGGCTGTCGTTGGGGAGTCCTCGCCGTCAGTGGTCCAACCGCCTGCTGCTGCTTTCCATTGCCGGAATTCTTTTCCTAACCCTGCTCCCATTTCGGTTCAATTTTCACCCCCCGTCTCTCACCCACTCGCCCTTTCTGCTTGAAGGCTGGTGGGCCAAGGGCTCCAGCCTGTTCGATGCTTTTCTGAATGTTTTGCTTTTTGTTCCCTTTGGATTCGGCGTTTCCGCGAAGCTGCGGGAAAAGCATGTTTCCAAATTGGGAATGTTCTTCGCGTCTCTCTTCCTTGGCGCTTTGCTCTCCTACACGGTCGAGTTCACCCAGATCTACATACCTTCGCGTGACTCGGGCTGGGGAGACATCGTCACGAACGGAAGCGGATCTGCAGTGGGCTTTTTCGTCTTCGAGTTGTGCGGCGCTTTGATCCTCGACATTCTCTCGGCGGCGGAAGTGTTTCTCGAAAAGCTTCTGGTGTGGCCGCGGTTTGCCGTTGTGATTTCTCTCTATCTGCTCCTATGGTTCGGTCTTTCGATTTTCTTTCAGCACCAAACGCGCCTCACTCGCTGGGACCGTTTCCCGCTCCTGTTGGTTGGCAACGATGCCTCCTCGCTCTACCTCGCGGGATGGCAGGGCGCCGTGGACGCCGTGCAGTGGTGGGATCATCCGCTGAGCACCGAGGCCGTGCAGCAGATGGCCGCCGGGAATCGCGCTGATTCGCAGCCCGCCCTGCTTGCCGATTACGACTTCTCGGGTCCGCTTCCACTCGGCGATCGGATAAATTTTCTGCCTCCTCTTTCGCTGATTTCGAAGCCAGGCAAAGCCGAGTTTCGCGAAAGTGCGGAGCACTCCAACTCGTATCTCAGCGGAGACAACTGGCTCACCTCACGAGTTCCGGTTACCAACCTCGTCCTCGCGCTTCAGAGGACCAGCCAGTTTGCGCTGCGTGTCCTCTGCCGTCCGCGCAGTTCGAGCGAGAATCGCGCCGCAATCCTATCCCTCTCAACTCCCTCCGGCTTCGACGATCTCGAAATCGTCCAGGACGATTCCGACCTGGCATTTTGGTTTGAGAATGACGTAACCACGAACCGCTACAACATGGAGTGGTATCTCAAGGATGTCTTTCGCGCCGACCGCACACTCGACGTCGTTTTCTCCTACGACGGCAATACACTCTCCGCCTATATCAACGGCCAAAAACAGTCCCCTTCCTATCCGCTTGGCCCGGGTCTTGGTCTCGCTCGCCACTTCCGGCACGTCAAAACGTTTGAGCTCGATGGATACGAGTACATCTACTATTCGTTGATCTTCTTCATAGCGGGGTCGCTCGCTGGAATCTCTTGCAGGAACATACGCCGCGGGAATATGGGGGCCGTTGTGTCGCTATCGCTGCTTTTCCTTCTGCCGGCACTGCTGCTGGAGGCAATTCTGGTGCTCGTGAGCGGAAAGTTCTTCTCGTGGGGGTATGTCGCGCTCTCCGTGATTTTGACGCTGGGCGGCGCCGCGTGGATCAGCGCAGACGGCATGCCGGCGGCGTTTCCACCTCAAAAAACGCCGTGATCTTCCTCTCGGGTCGCGATGCCAAATTCTCGATCCCTCTGACGCCTTCTCCTGATAATATTTATTTTTCACTTTACACAAGTTGCATAAGTCTGCCGCTCTGATATTTTGTAAAGAAGGGAGGGCTGGGTGATCGACAAGAGGTCGCAGGGATTTCCCCAGGAGAGCCGCCGCCATGGCTGATCCGGTCGCCGAAAAGGTAATCTCCACGCTGGCATCGGTGAAGCGCATTCCCGCCGAAAAAATCACGCTCGAGACCAACTTGCAGGAGCTGGGAATCGATTCGCTCGACGTCTTCACGCTCCTTTTCGAGCTTGAAAATGCCTTCAAAATTTCGATTCCGGACGACGACGTCCGTTCCATCCGGACGGTGAACGATGTCGTCGAAGGCATCAAGAAGATTCAAGCTGCTTCGCCGCCAGACGCTTCCGTAGGCTCGCCCACCCCGGCCAACTGACGCCACCCTGATGAGCCAATCGAACAATTCGATACCGAGCGATTCGCCGGACCCGCGCGAGTCGACATGCGCGTCCGTCTGCGCGCGGTCTTTACCGGTTGGTTCTGTAGGAGTCGGCTTGCGCGCCGGAGAACCCAGACAGTGACGCCCCGGCGCGTGGCCATCACAGGCCTGGGCATCATTTCTCCTCTCGGACTGAACCTCGCCGACACATGGAACTCCCTGAGCGCTGGCTGCCCCGCGATTCGCGCGATCGAACGAATCGACTGCTCCGGACTCCGCTTTCAAAATGGCGCGCAAGTGCGCGGTTACGATCCGCTGAAGTATTTCGAGGGAGGAAAGGAAGCGTATATCGACCGCTTCGCGCAATTTTCGGTGATTGCGGCGCGCGAGGCTCTAGCCGATTCCGGAATCGAATTGACGGAACAATTGCGCGAGAATTGCGCCATCGTGTGCGGCACTGCGGTGGGCGGCCAGGCATCTCTCGAGACCGGATTCGAAGACCTTTACGTCGCGGGGCGCGGCCGCGTCCATCCGCTAACCATTCCCAAAACAATGACCAACGCAGGCGCCAGCCAGGTCTCGATGGACCTTCGCCTGAGCGGCCCCACCTACACGGTCTCTACCGCGTGTTCTTCCTCAAATCATGCGATCGGTCAGGCGTTTCGCCTGGTTCGCGATGGCGATGCGGAAATGGCCGTCACAGGCGGCAGCGAGGCGCCCTTCACCATCGGCCTGCTCAAGGCTTGGGAAGCGATGCGCGTGATCGCGCCCGACACCTGCCGCCCCTTCAGCAAGGACCGCCGCGGCATGGTTCTCGGCGAAGGCGGCGCGATGATGATTCTCGAACCGTTCGATGCGGCGAAAGCGCGCGGTGCGAAAATCTACGGGGAAATCTGCGGCTCGGGAATGTCTTCGGACGCTCACCATCTGACGCAACCCACCGTCAGTGGGCCCGCGCGCGCCATGCGCGCAGCCCTGCGCGATGCGGGCATGCAGCCCGAAGAGGTGGGCTACATCAACGCGCACGGTACCGGCACGCCAGGAAACGATCCAACGGAGACGGCCGCCATCCGCGAAGTGTTTGGCGCGCACGCCGATAAGCTGGCGGTGAGCTCCACCAAGTCCTTACATGGCCACGCGCTCGGCGCGGCCGGCGCGCTGGAAGCCATTGCCACCGTTCTCGCTTTGAACCGCGGCATTCTTCCCCCTACAGCCAATTACAATGAGCGCGACCCCGAATGCGACTTGGACTATGTGCCGAACAAGCCGCGAGCCGCTCGCGTCGGCGCGGCGCTTTCCAATTCCTTCGCCTTCGGCGGGCTCAACGCTGTTGTTGCCTTCCGCGCCGTGAACTCTTAAGCCAAATTCCTCCCCGGTTGCTCTACCCAAGATGCCAGATAAATAGCCCCAGATAGCTTGCGGCGAGCGCTGAAAAAAGAGATGTAAGCAGCAGATGGCCGATCGCGAACTCTCTTCCCGCGGGCCAGTCCTCGTGCGAGAAATAAAATGCGTCCACAAGAATGCGCGCGGTCCAGTAAATCCCGATGAAACAGACGATGCCCATGGCTGCGCGGTCACCGCGAAGCATTTCCGCGTGCAGCGCCAGTGTGAGAGTGCCAAAAGCAATGATCGTCAGCACCGTGAAGGAGCTTTGAACCCATAGCAGCTTGCGGTTAAAAGGCATCAGCGACTGCAGGTCTTCCTTCCAGCGCAATCGAAACGGCACTTGAAAACTCGCCGCCAGAATCAGAAAGTGCCCCGCGCCCGCGAGCCACAGA